>Ga0334890_1000873_pt1 | contig 46988 bp, 43 predicted proteins | sample GraSluR1_MG_3_FD_207220 | JGI IMG/M metagenome (GOLD analysis project Ga0334890, IMG submission 207220) | Sludge microbial communities from methane-producing bioreactor in Wageningen University, Netherlands - Granular Sludge_31_08-R1 | ecosystem: Engineered > Bioreactor > Anaerobic >... | reverse complement strand
GTTTTTTGTCTACATAGCTGTTGTTGTCAAGCTCCATAGATGGCAAATCAAGCTCTGTCAGTACATGCTCCGGAAAGGTTGACTCTATCAGATCAATGGCATTTTCTTTAACGCTTTCTATTTCTTTAAAAAGTTTATCGTGCTCGTTCATGAAAGCAAAAATGGCGGTAGTTTTTATTTTTTGCAAGTAAATATTTGTCTTCTGCAAAGTCCTCACCTTTTATGTTCCTGAAATATTCAAGTTCAAGCACCCGGGCTGACCTGCCAAGAGCATCTGCCCGGCCTTTCCCCTCTTCAAGATAGAATGCACCTGCATAGGCCTTTATTACATACATGTAATTAAGCACGGCATATCCCCTGAGTGTTAAATTTCTGTTTTCATGGGTATATGAGGCGGGGAATTTTGCACCTGATATCTCCACACTGTCTGAGGCATAAGTGTGTGAAGCGAGTATGAAAATTACTGCTGTGATTTTCATAACCTGCTGGAAGAAGTTTATTTTATTAGAGTTCTGTTTTTTCATAATAATTTAATATAATAAAAAATCGGGATATTGGTACAGAGGGGAGGATTTTTTTTACGGTTTGGCGGATTCCGGTTTAAGCAGAATAATTTGTTGAATTCTTAATGGCAGGTATGTATTTATAGGGAGAAGACATCTGTTTACGAGGAGAGACATGGGGCTCTGACCCTGTATACTGACAATCTGCATGATAATATGTATATTATAAAAAATATAACCCTTTAGGATCCTGTGGAAATATAATGAAAAATACCGCCATCTTTGTTTTTATCCTAACCTCGTTGATTTTGGTTGTATCTGATGTTATGTCTGAAGATTCTCTCCGGGCGTAAGAGCCGAAAACCCCGAGTTTCATTACTTTATTTTTTTATTTTTTCTGTAATCTATAGGAGTATAGCCGGTATTCCTGCCGAATACTCTATTGAACGTTCTAAGAGAATTAAAGCCTACCATAAATGCAATGTGTATAACTGAAATTGCCGGTTCCTGAATCAACAGACGCTTTGCTTCTTCAACTTTAAATTCATTTATATAAGTATTGAAATTTTTTTTTATTTGATTGTTTAAAATTTCAGACAGCTGCTGGAAATTCACATTCATTCTTTCGGCGACTGCACTTAATGTAATGTTCTCCTCTTTGTATAACTCCTGCTCTACCATTATTTTCTGGAGCTTTAAAATAATCGACTCAACATCAATACCGATAACTTTGGATACAGCGTACTTCTTTTTTTTCTTAACATGCTTAAAAATTCCGTAATAGTCGGAATTATATTGCGATGTAAAAAAAACACCAAGGGTTGCAGAGTTTATCATGAAAACACCTGCCTTGCTGTATTCGAAGCTGAACAGATCACCGGCAATAAGCAGCAGTGAAGTTAAAAACATCACTACTACAAAAACATAAACTAATCTGGCTACGATAATCTTTTCGGAATCACTGTTTTCCCATAGATAGGAGGTTTTAATAAGCAGAATCATTGTAGCAGCGCTGAGTGTAATTTTAGAAAGAAAATTAAGGTAGTGAACAAATTTAAAATAAAGAGGTAGTCCGCTGAATGAAGGATCAAATATAGGGCGGAGTTCGGCATACTCTTTCGTAAGTGTAATACTGCTTATCAATACCGGGCCTGTAATAAGGAAAAGAAGTATGGTGAGAAGAAAAATTGTAAACGGGACCGGCCATCTGATCATTTTCCCTTCAATAAGAAAACGGTATCGAAGGTATAGAAGGAGAGGGGAACCGGTTGTAGCAGGTATCAGAAAATATGATATATAGATATAATCGGGGAAAACTTTTGTAGAATAGGATATTATCTGAATTATAGCCAGCCCCATGAATATGTATGATATAGAGTATATATAATTTATCTTCAACTTATCTCTGGAGATAAACTGTGATGCGGCAAAAACAAACATGAAAAATTGCCCGAAAAACAGGTACTGTAAATAAAATGTCTTTAGAGTTTCCATAGACAATACTCCGTAAAAAATTTCCAGCAGGATAATTCTTAACCATTTTAATAAATGCCAGCCAAAATATATTTTGTACACCATTTTTTTAGTCAAAATATATATTAGCGAGACTTTTCTTATGAATAGAGGTATATGAAGATGATTATTTAATAACTGGAATAATATACAGGGGGTAATTGTTGTATGAATTACAAATCATCTTCAATAATGGATAAATACAGGAGTAAGCTTATAACAGCCGAAAAAGCTGCCAGTCTTGTAAAAAACGGATCAAATATATCCTATGGCGGATTTCATGCTAAACCGATCGATTTTGATATTGCTTTAGCAAAAAGAATTTCTGATGGAGAATTCAGCAAACTTGACATTTTTATAATGGGTACAATTCTCCCTGTACCACAGGCTCTTATAAAAATGTCAGAACAGAAAAATAACGGAGATTTCGGATATCAGACATCATGGTACGGCCCTCTTGAGAGAATGTTCGCATCTTCAGGAGTTGTCTGCTTTATTCCGCTTCAGTTCCAGGATGGCACCAGGACAAGAACCGAACCACTCTGGAGCAATTCACTTAGAAGAGATATTGCTGTGATACAAACCACTTCAATGGATGTTAAAGGAAATTTCAATTTTGGTATAATTAATGCCCATATCAGAAGAGATGTCCTTAATACTCCTGTTAAAATTCTTGAGGTAAACACAAAATTCCCCACGGTTCTCGGCGGGAGCGAAGAATATCTTAATATAGATGAAATCGATTATATAATAGAAGGTTCAAACCCTGATATGTTCTACATGCCTCATGTAGACCCTACAGATGATGAATTAAAGATAGCGCAGAATATTGTCCCTCTGGTAAAAAATGGAGCATGCCTTCAGCTGGGTATTGGCGGAGTCCCTAATGCAATCGGGAAAATTATAGCTCAATCTGACTTAAAGGATCTTGGTATACATAGTGAAATGTTCTGTGATGCATTCTACGATATGTATATGGCAGGGAAAATAACAAATACCAGAAAGAAAAGAGATCCCGGCAAGAGTGTATTCACATTCAGCCTCTGCACAAAGGAAACTATGGAATTCATGGAAAACAATCCCCTGCTTGCATCATATAACTGCGATTATGTAACGCATACTTCACAGATTGCGGCAGAAGATAATATGTTTTCAATAAATTCAACTCTTGAGGTAGACATCATGGGACAGGCGGCATCTGAGTCGATGGGTTACAACCAATATTCCGGAACAGGGGGCGCTCTCAGCTTTTCAAATGGCTCATATGAATCCAGAGGAGGTATAGCTGTACTTTGCCTCCCTTCAACATACAAAGACAAAGATGGTAAACTCCATTCAAAGATTAAAGCAACACTTACGCCAGGTTCGGTTGTTACTGTGCCGAGATCAGTCGTCAGTACTGTCGCAACAGAATATGGCGTGGTAAATATTAAAGGGCTCAATCTCTGGGATAGAACAGAAGCGCTGATAAAATTAGCCCACCCCGATTTCAGGGATGAGCTTGTTGAAGAGGCTCAGAAAATGAATATATGGAGAAAATCCAACAGAATTAACTGATAATAGGAAACGGAACATAAAAAATATTAATGGAGCATGTGATGAGTTTATTGTTAAACCCGAAGCAATACAGAGACAGAAAATACCCCGATGAAAGATCGAGAGAAATAATGCTTAAAACTATTAACTGGTTTGAAGACAAGGGTCTTGCAAAACAGAAAGAACAGTATCATAAAAAGGAATTTTGTGAAGATTTTCAGAAATTTGTAACAGATGAGAAAATATTTGAATCACTTTTTCTTCCGAAAGGATACGGATCAGATCCGAACCAGTATTATAGCACTTACCTGATGTATGAATTTTCAGAGATCTGCGGATTTTACGGTTCTGCTTACTGGTACACTTATCATGTTTCTACGCTCGGGCTTGACCCTGTTCTGCTTGGAGACAATGAAGAGGCTAAACATAAAGCTGCAGCCAAAATGAAGGATAACGCTTTATGCGCATTCGGCCTTTCAGAGAAAGAACATGGCGCAGATATATACTCATCCGAAATGAAACTCTATCCGAAAGGTGACGGAAGCTATGTTGCCAATGGAAGTAAATACTATATCGGAAACGGCAATGTTGCAAGTACAGTATCTGTATTCGGAAAAATTGCAGATACTGATGAATATGTTTTTTTCGTTGTTGATTCAGCTCATCCGAATTATGAATGCGTAAAAAATGTTGTAGATGCAAGCCAGATGTTTGTGGCAGAATTTGCACTTCACGATTATCCGATTACAGATGCTGATATTTTATCAAGAGGCCAGAAAGCATGGGATGATATGCTCAATACAATTAATATCTGCAAGTTCAATATCGGTTCAGGTTCTACCGGTATTGTAACGCACTCTTTTTATGAGGCTATTAATCATGCGTCACACAGGGAGCTTTACGGGAAAAAAGTAACAGATTTTCCTCATGTAAAAAGACTTTTTATGGATTCATGGCTCCGGATTATGGGGATGAAACTTTTTGGACTTAGAGCAACGGATTATATGAGAGTAGCCGGAGAGAATGATAAGAGATATCTGCTTTTTAATCCTATCATGAAAATGAAAGTGGCAATCCAGGGGGAAAAGGTTCATGAACTTCTCTTTGACATTATCGCGGCTAAAGGATTTGAAAAAGATAACTATTTCCAGCAGGCCGTGATTGAACTCGTCGGTTTCCCTAAACTTGAAGGTACCCGCCATGTAAATATGGCACTGATCGCGAAACTTATTCCAAGTTATATGTTTATGCCTGGTGAGTTTGAAGAGATAGGAAGAATTACCAATGGCAACAATGATGATTTTCTTTTTCATCAGGGCCCTACAAAAGCTTATGCAAAAACAAAGTTTCATGACTACAATAAGGCTTATAATAGTTTGTCTCATCTGCCTAATGTAAAAGTTTTTATCGAACAGATTAACGCGTATAAAGAATACCTTGTTGCCTCTGGAGAGGATCTCTCTAAACAGATGATGAACTTCGACTACCTTCTTGCAGTTGGTGAACTATTTACCATGGTTGCATATGGCCATCTTATTATAGAAAGTGCAAAGATTGAAGATGTAAGTGACGAAGTAATGAATCAGATGTTTGATATGTTTGTAAGGGATTTTTCTATGTACGCGCTTGATCTTTACGGGAAAGTTTCTAATTCTGATGTTCAGATAGAAAAACTTTTAAAATGCATTAAACGTCCTGTAGGTAATATTGATGAATATGAAAATGTTTTAAACAAGGAAGTTTATTCACTGGCTGATGTTTACATTCAGAATCCATAGACAGTGAAAATATAGTGGATGGGTTATATCCCTGTTGCCTGCTTAATCGGGGATATACTTTAAAAAATATATAAGTAAAATAAAATCTTGATTCAAATAAAAAAGAAAAATTGATGAAGAACAATCTGTCTAATCATTCTCTGGAAGAGTACAATAAGGAATTGAAAAGCGGGGTGTTATCTAAACAATTACCATCATCTCGAATAAAAGAAAAGCAGGAATCTGGAATCAGATTCCTGAAAACCTTTAAAACAATTAAAATATTTTTTCAGGCTGTTTTTTAAAAATATTCTCATCACCTCAAAGTTCCCTGGAAGCAGCCAAAAGGTGGTTCTGACACCTGCAAGGACTGCAGGCACTAAATAAAAAAGAAGCAAGGGAGTTACTTGAACTTATACCTGAATATCGTGTAGTAATTATTGGCCTCATAAGGCAGGAACTTTTATCCGGAATTTCTGATAAAAATATTTATGACAATTTAAAAGAAAAACTAAGCTCCTTTGAAGATGTTGAGTTAAAAACAGAACATTATACATAGGGCTCTGACCCCGTATATTGACAATCTAAACCAAAATATGTATATTATAGTTAATATATCCCTTTTACGGGTCCCATGGAAATATAATGAAATATTCCACATTGCTTATTATTCTTTTATCAGCCTTGATGCTGATTACATCAGAGGCCATGTCAGATCAGGCTCCGCGGGTAATCCGCACAGGCCTTTACGAAAATAACCCGAAAATTTTTACCGATAATGATGGGAAGCCATCAGGCTTTTTTATTGAACTCCTTGAAGAGATAGCAGTAAAAGAGAACTGGAAAATTGAATATGTCAGGGGAACATGGTCGGAGCTTCTCGATTCTCTGGAAAAGGGTGAAATTGATTTAATGCCTGATGTGGCTCTTTCTCCGGAAAGGCTTGTGAGATTTTCTTTTCATAACACCCCTGTAATAGGGAGCTGGTCTCAGGTTTATGCCAGAGAGGGGGTCAAAATTGAAACTATTTCCGACCTGGAAAATAAAAAGATAATTCTTCTACATGGGTCTGTGCAGATAAGAGCATTTGAGCAACTGGTCAGGGGCTATAATCTCAATACAAGGATTTTATCTGTTCAGTCCTTTAAAGACGCATTCATTTTTACCTCTGAAGGAGCGGCAGATGCTGCAGTTGCCAACCAGTTTTTCGGGGACTTTTTCCACAGGGATTACAATCTTGTAAAAACCCCTTTTATATTCAGCCCCACAAGCCTTTACTTTGCTACTGCCAGAGGGAAAAACCGGGATTTACTTTCTGCCATAGACAGGCATATTAAAGACTGGTCTGATACACCGGGGTCGGTTTATTACAGGGTATTAAGGCGCTGGATTGAAAAACCTGCACCTTCCCATGATTACAGTAATATTTTCCGGATTACGGGTGTTTTACTTTTTATGCTTTTTTTCTCACTGGGTATTAATTTTCTGCTGCAGTTGAAGGTAAAACAGAAAACAGAAAAATTATATATTGCCAAGTCTGAAGCTGAAGCTGCAAACAGGGCTAAGAGCGATTTTTTGGCAACCATAAGTCATGAAGTGCGGACTCCATTAAACGCGATTATAGGGATGAGCGACCTGGCAATAATGTCTCAGAAAAAGGCTGAGCAGCAGATGTATCTTGCCACTGTAAAGGATGCGGGTCAGCATCTTGCCAGAATTATAAATGACATTCTTGATTTTTCCAAAATTGAGTCAGGTAATTTTTATCTTGAAAATTCATTATTCAATATTTCCAGACTTATAATTTCTGTTAGAAATACCTTCCTTCAAGATATAAAAGCAAAAGGCCTGATCTTTTACATGGACATTGATCCTGCAATGCCGAAAATAATTGAAGCTGATTCTACGCGGATTAAGCAGATACTTATAAATCTTATGAGCAATGCTTTAAAGTTCACTGATAAAGGTTCAATCGGTATATCCTGTAAAGCTGATTGCGACATCCCAGTCTCCGGAAATGAAATAAAGATAACTATTTCTGTGATGGATACCGGCATTGGGATTAAACCGGAGGAATGGAATAAAATATTTTCAGTTTTCCAGCAGAGTGACAGCGGTACGTCCAGAAAATACGGCGGCACTGGACTGGGGCTTACTATTTCCAGAAAGCTTGCGGAGCTTATGGATGGGTCAATTACTGTTGAGAGTGAACCGGGGAAGGGGAGTGTGTTTACCTTTGATTTTATGGCCGGAATACCCGCTGATTCCAGTATTAAATCAAATGATTCATCATCGGAGAGCTATCCGGAGAGAAGAAAGCTTAATGTACTGGCGGTTGATGACAATAAGACTAACAACGCTCTGAATTCGGCTGTATTAAGAAGACTGGGGCATGAATATACAATTGCTGTAAATGGGATTGAGGCCCTGGAAGCTTTAAAAATAGAAAACTACGATATTGTTCTTATGGATATAGAGATGCCTCTACTTGACGGGATTGAAACTGCAAAGGCAATAAGGCGTGGTGAATGCGGAGAGGATAAAGCCGGTATTCCGATTATTGCACTTACCGCCCATGCTTTGAAAGAGGTGCGTGATAACAGTTTTACAGCTGGAATAAACGGGTATATAACCAAACCTGTTGATATTTCCAGGCTGGATGAGATTTTGCGTTATTTTGTCTGATGCTGACTGTTACTTCAAAGAGATCGCGAACCACGTGTATTGTGTCAATGTCGACCTTTACGAGTATATTGGTTTCTAAAGAGGCAAAATTTTTCATGTGGGGAAGTTTCGCCGTGTATCTGTTGATCCATTCAGCAGTTTTTTCACTTTCCCCCGGAATGGCAGCGTTTCCATATATGGTAACGCTGGTGACAGTTGTGATGTCTTCCCGGGTGTTGGTTCTGTTGTCTGCAAAGAGGGCTATGCCGGGGCTGCGCTTTATGTTGTCTATCTTTTCTGAATTTTCAGGTGAGAAGAAGATTACTGTTTTAAGGTTTTCCAGGGCGCAAAAGGCGATAAGGTTCATATGGGGATGGGTTTCTCCTGATGTGGCAAGGATGCCGTAGAGCTGCCTGCTCAGGAGTTTTTCCACATCATTGATAAGAGTGTTCACCTTGTGCCTCCATTCCCTAAAGGATTAGGGTTTGAGTTGTGATTTATAAATAGAGGGGTTGAAAATTTTTTATGTCAATATCTATTTTTCCGGAATGCAGGTCTATATTTGCTCTGCTAGTGAGAAAATTCTTTAATAATTTCACTTAATCTCTGCATCTCATTAGATTCATTTGTCTTAAATCTGAAAATCGGGATATTGTTTGACTGCAATACCCGATTATTTATGTCGTCATTTTTTGACTGCTTTTTATTTTGTTCGTGATATCGTATGCCATCCACCTCAAGAACAAAGAGTGTTTCCTTTGATACTTTATTGTAGAACAGAAAATCTACATGAGTCCAGGGGTGAATAATATATTTTCTTTCTTCATCACTAAATGTCTCCGGAACTTTGACGATCTTGCCCAATCTTGTATGCATTAAATATCCTATATAACTATGAGCTTTAAGAACCTGCCTGATGATATCGCACATCAATAATTCGGTTTTATGTTTATTCGGGCTTTTTTTATATTTTGCTAACAGAATACCTGTGTATTCGGAATAGAGTAAATCAAAAACTGATTTTACATCTGATTCCCGGGTTACATCAGTACCGTAGATATATTCAGCATATTTAATGAAATCACTGATTGTGTTGTTAGATGAATGGTAAACCTTATCTGCTATTATTGCGGTTACTTTATTTCTGCCTCTTGATATGGCTACATTCAGCAGTTCTGTATTAGTGACAAAATCATAAAGTCTGTTTTCAAGATGTTCTCAATTTCATCAATTTCTCTCTGGTTGTATAATCCGCTGCCGTTTGGATTCCTTCTGGCATAGTTGCCTGGAACGGTTTTAATAACTTCAATATGCTTTCCTGTATTCCTGGTCATTGCAACCAGTTCTTCATTATAGAACATCTTGTTGCAAAAGTTTATAATGTCCGGAGCACAGCGATAGTGTTCTCTCAATAAGGTAGCTGGTGCACCCGGTACTGCAACTTTTACAGATTTAAGTATTGAATTAGATTCGTAACGGTAAGGTTCCGGGACAAAAAATTCTTCGGCTAATTTTTCAGATTGCAGGAAAAGTCTTTCTTCTTCAATCTGTTGAAGCTGACGGGAATCTCCAACTACTACCAGGTTCTTTGCACAATTGATGGCAAGTAAACTGCTTAACATATCCCCCTGGGATGCTTCATCGATTATTAAGTAATCAAATTTAAAACCTTTAGGTGCATTATTGAGCAATGATTGCGAAGTGCTTAAAACTACCGGGTATAGAAGTAAAAAATTTTTAAAATTGTCCTTATATGATTCTTTGCTGAATTTTTTCAGCCCGTGTTTCCGGAAGTGATCCATGATATTTCTTCATTCTGTTCAGATTCAAAGAACTGGACTACATTGTTTTGTCTGACCAGTGCTGCAGCAATAAATGCAAGTTTTTCTTCAGTAAGTTTTTCATACACATTCTCAATGGCTGTATTGTTATTTGAAATAACAGCACAGTTTTTACCACGATATATAATATTAGCGATGAGATTGAGAATTCCGTCTAGAATAAATAATTTTTATGATGCAATTATATGAGCCGCAATACTCATAAAAATACTCCCGCCGATAACAAAAAGAGACGGTTTAATAATCCGTAACATACTTTCATTAAGATTTGTCTTGAAATACTCAATAGTAACCAGATGACAGACATGCACAGGCGAAAGCATCATACCGGTAAATCCGAATCCATAAGCCAGGACTGTGTATGAAAGCAGATCCGCGAGAGGAGGATTCGGCCCCAGAAGATTTATTACAATTGGAAAGCTCGCTCCGACAAAACCTACTGCGAGTCCAGTGGAAAGACCGCTGATAAATGGAATGAGCATTATAATCACCAATACCGGGATGTGCCACATTGCAAGTTCATCCCGCACTGCGGACATAAGAAATGTTCCATCAGGAAGCGGGGACTCAATAAAGGCGCCGTATATTCTGATAAATATTACTATAACAACAAGTTTCAGAGTATTTTTTGATAATATGATATCCTTTAGTACTCCCGCACTCAGCGGTCTCTGAATCTGTAATGTTCCCAATGAAAAACAAAGACCTAATATTACAGGTATATACTGAGATTTTTTAGAGAGACCCGGAAAAACAATACTTACAAAAATATAAACTATTATTACCATGAGAATAGGCATAATCAGCTCAATAAAAACCTTTATATTTTGATAATTATCCTTTTTTCCGGAGATCTTTAAATCTACGGGAACTTTACGCAGCAGAAAAAAGATTCCTCCTGCTATTGCAAAAAGACTTAACGGAAGCTGTAGAGATATAAACTGCCAGACAGGAAGTTTTGTCATATCTATCGCGAGGAGGACACCGGGATACAAAGGCCACCAGTATTCCCAGATATGCCTGAACCAGTAATTAATTTTTGTTTTCAGCAGCGGATTCAGTTCTTTACCATCATCCATCTCCTCAACCATTGGAGCAGAAAAGAGCGCTCCCCCCGGCATAGGAAGCCAGCCGATAAGTGCGGGAAGTACTGCCAGTCCGGCTCTTCTGCTTATACTTTTTTTTACTATCGCAACCAGATCTTTCATCACTCCTGATTTATCCATCATTGATGAAAGCCAGATAACCTGAAATATTGCTATAACAAGAAAGATGTTCCCCCATGATGAAATTCTCACCCAGCTTATACTGAGCATTGAGGCAAGTCCATGCCCGCACCAGAGTGCCAGCAACAGCGTACCTGAAATAATTGCAGCTATCAGATTTCCAGATTTTCTGTTAACAATCAGGATTAAAAAAAGCGCTGTTATTATTTTTATTATATACGGGGTATTTAGTATGTAATCCATTTTATCCTCTTTTAAATTGGACAGAAATTAAACGCACATGAAGATGTGTCAAGTTAATAAGATTTTTCCAAACAGCATCAGCGGCTGAATTCAAGTATGAAATGCAAAAGGAAAATAAAATAGCAGCCTCATGAGAAATCTCCATAAAGGATTGTGTCGACCAAAACCAAATCCAGGAGATACCCATGAGGCATTTTAAACAAGTACAGTTTGAAGAACATAAGCTTTGTTATATGCATTACAGCATTCTTAAAAACTATTGTTTGTTTTTCATTTTATTAATTCTAGCAATGAATTGATTATCATGTTCAATAACAAACGCTTCTTCAAAACTTAAATTCGAATTATTATTCATATAGTTTTTTACAATTTTGAAAGTTGATGTGGGTGCCTCTAAAATAGTTTTCCCAACTTGTATCGCACGCTCAACTATATTTATACTCACTATTTCACTGACTAATCCAATTCTGAAAGCATCTGATGAGTATTTTTTCTTATTTGACATTGCATTCTCCTTGTTACATATTATTTTTTCAAGGAGTTCTTGTCTAAATATTTTTTAACTGAATTGTCCGAGTTTCATTGAAGCGGGACAATAACAGCACCATTTGAAATGTAAAAAACGATTTCTTCAAATGAAATTAAGATACACTCCGAGTTGGCAGGCATCGTTTGTTTGTAGTAACTGGAGTGGAATTCACAGAGGGGGCTCTGACCCTGCAGGTAAGGCATTAAAAAAAGCCCGGTTATATCGGAATTTGTTATTTTCTGCTTGAATTATTCCCGGATAAATTACATGTTAGAGTTCTATGTAGGGTCGGGAGCAGTGAATTGGAACTAATTTCTAAGTTGATGCGTTATGTCAATCTGGATGACGGGAGAAAATCTTTCCCGGAAACTTTCAGGCGTGAACTTAATTATCAGAGCAGCCGTATTTTAACTTTTGCTTCTGTTATTACCCTTTCCTGGCTTACCTATATCCCTATAGATATGGCTATTCACCCTGATAAGCCGGTTATTGTTGCTTTTCGTCTTGCGTTCCCGGTTGTGGGGCTTCTCCTTTTCTCCACCAGGTTTATTAAACCGCTTAGAGAGAAAAGTCTTCTCATGCTGATTATTTTCGGCTTTTATCTTGAATTGTCAACAGCCGTTATGACTGCCTTTACAATAGGGGACCCTGCCTATATTGGGGGATACCTTTTTGTCCTTACACTGATCGCGGTTGTACCTTTCCCGCGAAAAGTGGCATACATGATTCTTTATTCTTCAGTTTCAGTTTTTTTAGCTCTGAGCTGGTTTTTAGGGATGGAATTTTCCGGTGCAAGGGCCCGTTACAGCATTAATGATATTATGGCTGTTACTGTTATTCTTTCCTTTTTTATCTATATACTTGACGGCACCAGATTTATGAGGTGGGTAAAGTCAAGAGAGGCTGAAGTAGGGCAGAGGGTTATTGAGGACCAGAAAAATCAGCTGGAAATGCAGATTCATATTGCCGGCGAGCTGCAGAAGGCTCTGCTGCCGAAAGAGATCCCTATTCTTTCTGAGGCTTTTATCGCTTTCAGTTACAGGCCGATGATGGAGGTGGGCGGTGATTTTCTGGACATTTTTTATGACGAGAGGAGTAAAACAGTAAGTTTCTTTGTATGTGATGTGTCGGGCCATGGTGTTGCCGGGGCGCTTGTTTCTTCAATGGTGAAGATGTCACTTGCCGGCTGGGATAATACTTTTACTGTGCCTTCCGCTACTCTGAAAAATATTCACGGCTCGCTGCAGGGTAAAATCGATAATCATTTTGTTACTGCATGTATATGCTCCGTAGATCTTGACACCGGGGCCCTTCTTTTTTCCAGCGCCGGGCATCCGGCAATGATTATCCTTAGAGGTTCCGGAGAAATTGAGCTTCTCAATTCAAAGGGGAAGCTCATTGCTGATTTTATACCTGCTGATTATGAGGATGCTGCTGCAGTACTGGAGCCTGGCGACAGCATTATTCTTTATACTGATGGTGTCACAGAGTGTCTGGGGAGTGACAGCATTATACTTGGCGATGCCCTTTTCTTCAAATTTTTAAGGGAAAACTGCACTCTTAATCCCTATGACCTGAGTAATTCTATTGTTAATGAGCTCACCAGAATCAGGGGGAGCTGCTATTTTGAAGATGATATTACCATTCTTGTGATGAAATATTCCGGAGCCTCTGCTGATTATCATTTCTGAAAAGGGCGGGGACTGAAAATTTTTAGTTGAAAAGTGAAGTGAAATAATATTATGGTGCCGTTGAAATGGTACAGACTTCTTTTAAAAAAATAATTATATTTATTGCGGTTTCACTGTTTTTTCAGTGGGGTTTCTTTATCAGCAATGTCTCCGGGAATGAAGATATCCCTATGGGTAAAATCGAATTTATAAGCCCTGCAAGGGGTGAAATTCTTATACGAGCCGGCAGCCCCGATCCCTCATCTCTGATTTTCCCCGGGAATACTCTCTACATCGAAATTAATGGTTCAAAGATCACCTTTAAGGTTGCAGAAATTTCAGGTATTTATATCAGGTGCAGAATCGACTCCCCCTTTGAGGATAGTCTTAAGAATGTGAGCGAAGATACGGTTGTTTATGATTATACTTCTTTAAACAGGAGAGCAAAATATTATGATGTTAAAGCTGTTTTGCGCAGGCTTATAAATCTCTATGAGAATTTTATTTTTGATGTGGAATCAACTGAGAATCCACTCCTTATTGCTGAGGCTATGGGGAAGTTTTCCAGAGGACTGGAAGGCCTTCTCCCCGATATGGTGCAGATGAACAGGAAGTATCCTGAACTTAAGAGTTTTGGCCTGGCCCCCCCTGAAGAGCTTTCTTCTGAATCTGCTCTTCTGCGTAAAATTGAGCCCAGGCTTAAGGATATTTTTTATAAAATTGCTGAGTACTCAGGTGATGAAGAAGTAAAAAGAAAAATGGATGAGCTGAAGAAGGTTCTTGAAAGGATGATGAAGGTTCAGTAGCGCATGGATTATTTAAAGTCAATCGCCGGTTATTTAAACTACTATGTTGCGGCTGAGATTTATTATCTGGCAGGGGCAGCTTTTTTAATGTTTATATACAGTCTTATCAGAGGGGGTGTCTGGAGGCGTATTCTTGCATCATCTCTTGATTATCATAAGTTTCATCTGAACATGATAATGAATGATTCAGCTGTTGACACTAAAAACAGGGAACTTGCCCAGGCTATGATCTGGGCAATAACCAGGCAGCTGCCGGATGATATAAAGAAGATGGGGGGCGGGAAGGCTCTTCTCAGGTCTTTTATGGGTGAAAAGACTGCTTTAAATACCTGCGGCTCAATTTTTTACGATATTGCCAGGAATTACAGGTATATAGATCAGCGGATTGTAAAGCTTAATAATACACTTCTGGGAACATTTTACAGGATATTTTTTCTTGAATCTTTTCTTTCCGGTGTTTCTGCTTTATATATGGACATCTTTCTCCTTAAAAGCTTTATTTTCAAGCCTCTTGAGGGTTCACCAAAGCTTTATCTGGAGATGTTCAAAGAATTAAAAGCATCAAAGATGGAAGAGACTTAATTATACCTTGACAATTTAGATTATTCTGATCATAATAATTTTAGTTTTAGGTGCTTTCCGGATTTTTGGGAAAAGTAATAATAATATTTGTTTCCATATCTACCGGAGTCAGCCCTCTCCGGGGGACAGGGGGGAAATTTACTTTTTATTCCAATATTCCGTAAAGAGCTTAGTTTTATATTCCTATTTTAGGCATTTATTTGAATAAGAGACAGAAATTTTGGTTTAGTGAATAATAAATGAATGACCGGAAATTATTAATTGTTGAAGATCAGATCATTTTAGCCCTTGATTTGCAGAATACAATTGAACATCTGGGGTATAGAGTCACAGGTATAGCCGGCTCCGGTGAAGAGTGTCTGGAAATGGTTGCATCTGATAAGCCCGATCTTGTGCTTATGGATATTATGCTTTCCGGGGATATTGACGGTATAACTGCCGCTACAGTTCTTAAAGAAGCTTATGACATCCCTGTCATCTATCTTACTGCCCATTCGGATGAGACATCATTAAAAAAAGCTAATCTTACAGGTCCTTACGGCTATATTGTGAAGCCTATAGAGGAGAAGGATTTATACACCTCCATAGAAATTGCGCTTCACCGTTCTCTTCTTGACAGGGAACTGAAAAAAAGTGAAATAAAATATCGTACCCTTTTTGAGCAGTCCCTTGACCCGATTTTTATAGCAGATGAAAAGGCTGATGTTGTTAATGTAAATCAGGCCATGATCGATTTATTCGGCTACTCACTTGAAGAGTTCAGCGGATTAAAACTTGAAGATCTTTTTGATGCTGTAGATGATTACACCGATTTTGTTGAGGATGCAGCGTCAAAAGGGGCTGTAAGCAATTTTGAAACCAGGATGAAGTGTAAAGACGGGCGAATTATTGATGTGCTCATTACACTTAAAAAATTTGAGTATGAAAAAAATTCAAATGACGGCTACCAGGGGATTATAAGAGACGTTACAGAATACCGTATGTATTTTGAAGAGCTTATAAGTTCCCGGCAGGAGCTGAGAAACCTGTCAGGGCATATTGAGTCAATGAGAGAGAAGGAGAGGACTGATATTGCAAGGGAAATTCATGATGTCCTTGGCCAGTCTTTGACTGCACTTCGCATTGATCTTTCCTGGCTTAAAAAAAGAATACCCCCACAGCATGATGATTTCCTTGAAAAAACTGCTGTAATGGACGGGCTTATCAATGATATAATCTTTACAGTGCGTAAGCTGTCATCTATGCTCAGGCCCGGCATTCTTGACGATCTTGGACTTGGCGCTGCTATTGAATGGCAGGCTGGCGAATTTTCGAAGAGGACAGGTATCAGTTTTATTGTAGATTGTCAGGAGATAAGGGACCTTGCTGAGGAAAAGGCGGTTGCCTTTTTTAGAATTTTCCAGGAGTCCCTTACAAATATTATTAAGCATGCTGAAGCGGATGAAGTGAGGATTTCTTTAAAGGAAAATGATTCTTCTGTTGAAATGTCTATTAGTGATAATGGTAAGGGGATAGGGGAATCGGACCTGAAGACAAAAGGATCATATGGGATTATCGGCATGAAAGAGAGGGTTAAGGCCCTTAACGGTATAATAGATATCAGCGGAAGCAGCAGCGGAACAGCCATAAAGGTGATAATTCCTGTCTGAAAGAGAGGGGTGTATGATAAAGATAGTAATAGCTGATGACCATGATATTGTAAGGGCAGGATTAAAACAGATTATTTCTGATTCCAGAGATATGAAGGTTACAGGTGAGTCGGTTAATGCTGAACAGCTTATTGAACTTGTAAAAAAAAATGATTACGACGTGGTTCTTCTTGATCTTAAAATGTCGGGTATGAACGGGCTTGATGCTATTAAGCATATAAAACTTCTAAAGCCCCATCTCCCTGTGATAGTTTTAAGTATGCATGCTGAGGATCAGTATGCTGTGAGAACGATAAGGGCAGGGGCTTCCGGCTATATAACAAAAGAGACCGCATCTGAAAACCTTATTGCGGCAATAAAAAAGGCAGTGGCAGGGGGGCGTTATATTTCACCCGCTCTTGCTGAATCACTTGCTGACAGTATTGCCCTGGGGGGGAATGAGGCGCCACATGATGCTTTAACTGACCGGGAGTTTCAGGTTATGTGTATGATTGCATCAGGCAGAAGTGTTTCAGAGATAGGATCTGAACTTTTTTTAAGTGTAAAAACCATAAGTACATACAGGCATAGAATCCTCTCCAAGATGAATATGAAGAATAATTCTGAAATTACCCACTATGTAATAAAAAACAATCTTCTCGATATCTGATAATTATAACTCTAAAATATCTGCCGGAATTTCCTGAAAAATCAGGAGTTATGAGATTCCCGTACCTGTATTGAGTTTGTCGAAATATTCGCGGGAATGACAAAACCTGAAAAATTCTACCGCTATCTATTCACCTTCTCTGTAAGACTATGTCCTACAGAGAAGGTGTTTTAACTTACCTTGGAAATATCAATTTACCTCATAAAAATTAGGTTTTGTCTGATTGTGCTTCAACAGCATCTGTGATATGAAAGTGACATAAATAATCAGATGGATGTAATATGAGGGTTCTGGTAGTTGATGATTCAAATCTTATCCGCAGCAGGCTTATCCGAATTTTTTCTGCAGGCGGTAATGTGGATGTAATCGGCTCAACCGGTGATGAGGAGTTTGATCTTCTTAAAAGTTTTAATCCTGACATTGTTGTTCTTGATATTAAGCTGAATAAACGGAGCGGTGTTGATATCCTGAAAAGTATTAAAACAACAAGTCCCGGAACCATAGTGGCAATGCTGACAAATTATTACGACCAGTATTATTTGAACAGATGCAAAGAGCTTGGCGCTGATTATTTTTTTGATAAGTCTATGGATTTTGAAAAACTCGCTGATTTGATAAATGATTTTGAAAGTCTTCATTGATATTTAAGGGGGGATTATGAACCGGAACGATTTTATTGAAATGATGGAGCAGGAGGCTCAAAGTGATTTTTTCAGAAGAGTAAGGAGCATCGGCTGTAATGATGCAGGTCTGGTTTTTGACTTTACCAAAGTTAACTCTTTTGAACCTGGAATAATAAAGACTATATGTATTGCGCAAAGATTTGCAATGCTTGATAATAAAAAAGTAATATTTAAAGGGATTCCCAGGGAAACAAGGGATCTTCTTGAGAGTAAAACCAATGTGGCAGTGGCATTTTAATTGACATAAATTTCTTTTTATGCCAGCTTCTTTTAGGGCTGGTTTAAAGATGAAAATAAAAAAATATTTAAAACTTTCAGCAATATGTTCAGTGCTATTAGCTTTAACAATTCTTTTTTTTGTAAAACCTCCGGAACATAAAATAAGTGAGTATATTTTCTATACTCACTTATTTTATGTTCCGGTTATTCTTGCTGCATACTGGTATAATTCCCATGTTTTCTGGGTAATTGTATATATTATGCTGATAATGGTTATCCCCGGGGCAATAATGGGGGACTATTCCTTTCTCCCGGAATCTTTTCTCATTCCTCTTTTTTTTATTTTGCCCGCACTTATTATTATCTTCCTTAAAAAATATTTTCCTCCTGAAAAATCAGAAGCCCCTGTACAGGAAGAGGGGAATAAACCGGATGAATTCCGCAGCTCTAATCTTATAATAGAAGAGCAGAAAAGGGTGATAGCTGATATGAAGGAGCAGTTAAAAGAGGTCTATCACAGGGTAAAAAATAATATTCAGATAGTTGCAAGCCTCATAAGTCTGCAGATTGTAAAAGAGAAAGATGAGAATATCAAGGCCGCTCTTGTTGAATGTCAGAACAGGGTAAAGACAATGTCGATTATACAGGAGAAAATCTACAGCTCTGAAAATGAGAATGAAATTAATTTGAAAGGTATTGTGGAAAGCATGGTCTCTTCTCTCATGAGAGCGTATAAAATTGATAAAGAAAAAGTAGAAATTGTAATCGATATCCCGGAAATAAATGTTGATGTTAGTAAGGCAATACCTCTTTCCCAGATGATAAATGAAATTCTTTCAAATTCCCTAAGGCATGCTTTTCCGGGGAATATGCGCGGCCAGGTGGAAATAAAATTACTGCAGTTTGAATGTGACAGGAACTTCTATTCTCTCTGTATCAGTGATAATGGAATTGGTTTCCCGGACCAGTCTTTTTTCCCCGACAAGGGTAAACTCGGTTTTTATCTTATTAGCGCCCTTGCAAAGCAGATAGGTGGTAAACTTGAGCTTTTTCTTACCAGCGGAACTTCTTTTGAATTCAGATTCGTATTAAAATAAGAGCATACTATTTTTTCTTTCCTGCTGAAAAAAAATAACTGAAATGCTTGACAATTATACTAATGGTAACAAGTATACTGGTAGTAAAAACTTTACTGACGGTAGCACGGATGTGTTAACTTAATGATAGATGTGAGTAGTAAAATAAAGGACCGGAAGCAGAAGGAACAGGAGCAGCGTCTTCATGATATCCTGAAGGCTGCCAAATCTGTTTTCTATAAAAAAGGTTTTTTGAAAACTACAATGGATGAGATTGCCTATGAGGCTGCTGTAAGCAAGCCTACCATCTATAAATTTTTCCCTACAAAGGAGGATCTTTACTTTTCTCTTGTTAATCCTTTTTTAAAGGAATGTCTCCTTGATATGGAAGAGATCAATATGCAGCTTCAGCTGAAGATGTATGGCTCAGGGGAAAATCTTGTAAGAAGTGTAATTGATGTTTTTTTCAAGCGTTATAAAAAAGACCCTGACATTTTCAGGATAGGGCAGCTTTTTCAGCAGGCTGGAATGCTCTGGGTGCTGGACAGGAAAACTGAGCAGCAGATCAGGGGTAAAACCAGGCTTCTGATGCAGGAGATGAGGAGTATTTTCGATACTGCTGTGGCTATGGGTCTTGTCAGGGATATTGACAGGTATATGCTTGTGGACATTCTGATAGGATCATTTTTTGGTATAGTACAGCTTGAGGACAGTAAGGCGCGGGAAAAAGATTCGGCAAAGATGGTTGAGCCTGTAATAGAGATGACAATCGAGTTGTTTATAAACTCTGTAGTTTTAAGATGAAAAATGAGTTTTTTTAAATTGATGAAAAATAATGATAAACTCAGTGTTAATTCCTTAACTTTTATTTAAAGTAAAATGCTTTAATATCCCCGCCGCCTTTGGCGGCGGGGATATTGAAAACAGCATTATTACACTAAAAGCTATTTCCAGGATTAATTACTGTGTTAAATTATTTTTTATATAAGTTTCCAACTCTGGTTTGATAATTCCGGCAGTGTCTCCCCCCGGTACTGCCGGAATATCATAATTAAAAAGTAATGGAACAGGATTTAAACGGGGGAATGTGCAGAATCAATCAGGAGGAAGAAAAATGTCCGAAAAATTTATGAATGAATACAGGTCTAAACTGGCAACTGCTGATAATGCTGTTAAGGTTGTCAAGTCTGGTGATAAGGTTTTTTACGGTGAATTTGTTTTGTTTCCGAAAAGTCTTGATGAGGCGCTGGCCAATAGAATTGAAGAGCTTAATAATATTGAAATAAGGGGTGTCTGCTTTACTCAGTCCCCAAAGGTTATTGAAAAGGACCCTCTGAGAAAACATGCAGTAGTATGTGATTATCATTTCAGCGGTATTTCAAGAAAGCTTCATGATCAGAATCTGTGTAATTATATACCCATGACCTATCATCAGGGCCCAAGATTTATAAGAAAATATCTGAGGCCTGATGTTGCCCTTATTACTGTGGCGCCTATGGATAAGAACGGTTATTTTAACTTCGGCCTTGCAAATTCAGTTACAGGGGCAAATTTAAGTAAGGCAAAAAAGGTAGTGGTGGAGATAAACGAAAATGTCCCCTATTGTCTTGGCGGAAATTTCGAGTCGATCCATATTTCAAGTGTGGACTTTATTGTTGAAGGGAATAACGCGCCCCTTGTAGAGGTACCTCCGGTACCGCCTAAGGATATAGACAGAGAAATTGCAAAGCATATTCTTAAAGAGATTGAGGATGGAACTACACTTCAGCTCGGTATCGGCGGCCTTCCTAATCTTATGGGGCAGCTCCTTGCTGAGAGTGACATTAAAGATCTTGGTATTCACACTGAAATGCTGGTTGATTCATGTGTTGATCTTTATAATACCGGAAAAGTTACAGGGAGCAGGAAAAAGATAGATCATTTTAAGATGACTTATACCTTTGCAATGGGTACAAAGAAGCTTTATGATTTCCTTCATCTTAATCCCACATGCGCTTCCTATCCGGTTAATTATGTAAATGATCCCAGGATAATATCTTACAATCCCAAGGTGATTGCAATAAATAATGCGGTTGAAGTGGATCTATTCTCACAGGTATGTTCTGAATCAGCCGGATACAGGCAGATCTCCGGAACAGGCGGACAGCTCGATTTTATTTTCGGAGCTTTCAATTCAAGCGGCGGAAAGGGGATAATAGCATTGAGCTCAACCTATAAAGAGAAAGATGGCACACTTAGATCAAGGATTGTTCCGACACTGCAGCCTGGCGCAATTGTAACAGTGCCCCGTTCAATTACTCACTATGTTGCAACAGAATTCGGAATTGCAATGATGAAGGGTAAGTCAACCTGGCAGAGGGCTGAAGAGATGATAAGGATTGCCCATCCCGACTTTAAGGACAGTCTTGTTAAGGAAGCGGAAAAAATGAATATATGGTCTCTTACCAACAAACAGGACGCATAGTTTCCTCTTAATAGTTGTGTAAAGGTTGGATATAGTTTAGAGGGGGCCCGCATTTATGCGGGCTTTCTTCTTTCAGGTATTGACGAGAGTTCTTTTTTTTCATTATAGAATTCCCGATCCAGATAAAGTCCGCAGTAGCAGTGGCCATACTCTTCAATATCGGGCCTGCTGTATTTACAGGGACAGATTATATCCATATCCTCATTTTTTACGCCATCAGAATCTCTGCAGGGACATGCAAAATATCCATACCTGTTATAATTTTTTTGAAGTCCTCTTAGTATCATCTCAAGATGCTCTTTATCTTTATTAAGAATCCATAGCTGTTTCCCGGCCACCATTTCAGAAAAATATTTTACATCTTCATATGTTTTTTCTTTCATGAATTTTTCTGCCTCCCTAAAATTTCCTCTTTGTATTCACCTTCAGTAAAACCTACAATAGTTTTCTCATCATCAATAATCAGGAAGGGGAATCCCACTTCCCTGTCGAATTTTGACCGGAGTTCATCTTTAATCTGCCGTTTTAATTCAGGATCAAGATCATCCACATAGACATATTTAAAATAAACAGAATTTTCCCGCAGAAATTTAAGGGCCTTTTTGCAGAAAGCGCATGTAGAGAGAGCGTAAACCGTAATATCTCCGCAGTTATTTCTCCCCATTTCCTCAGTAAAGCATATTTTATCCATATTCCCCCCTTTAATCAGATCCGGAAATTCTTTTCCAGTGATAATTCCTTAATTTCTTTATAATTGAAATGTTCTATCTCTCCCCGCCGCCTTCGGCGGCGGGGAGAGATAATCATATATTGTCAATTAAGTTACATTTTTACAAATTATTACAAAAATAACATAATTGTTCAATAAAAAAAGTAACTAATACCATATTAAATGTCTTAAATAATATAAGCAAGAAAACTTTTTCATCGTACTCTCCTATCCTGAAGTGCCTTAAAGGCTGCTTCAGGATTATTTTTTTGGGACCTGCAGTTAAAACTATATGACATTTCCGCTTGAAATAGATATTTTAAGAATAATAATAAAAATAATCTGAAAAATGATTGACTATAGAATTAAAGATATTAATTAAATAGTATATTTCTTAATAATTCGGAGGATTTAATAATGGAAAAGAAAAAAGTTTATGACATTATAGTAATAGGAATGGGCCCTGGAGGGATGGCAGTTTCTGCAATGGGGTCTGCTATGGGTCTGGATGTGCTGGCGGTTGAAAATAATAAAATCGGCGGTGAATGCTTAAATGTGGGGTGTATTCCCAGTAAGGCACTTTTAAAAGCGGGTGAAGCAAAGGCTGTTTCTGATAATCTCAAGAAATATGGAATTATCCCGGGCAGTAAATCTGTGGCTAAAACAACCCTCGGCGTAGTAAGGGACAAAATTGAATTTATAAGCGGCCCTAAAACAACAAAGATGTTTGAAAAAGTGGAAACAATCCTGAAACAAGGTATGGCTCATTTTGTCGATAAAAACACCATCCAGGTTGGTGATGAAATCTACAGGGGTAAAAAAATATTTATTGCAACCGGTACTGAGCCTTTTATTCCGGAGATACCGGGCCTTAAGGAGGTTCCTTACCTGACTAACATGAATCTCTTTGATGAAAAAAGTATCCCTGCATCCCTTACTGTAATAGGGGGCGGAGCAATAGGTTCTGAAATGGCCCAGGCCTTTTCCAGGCTGGGGAGCAAGGTTGTTATTGTTCACAATGATAAACATCTGATCCCCCTGGGTGATGAAGAGGGGGCCCTTGTTCTTGAAGAAAAGTTTAGGGAGGAGGGGATTACTGTTTATAACAGCGCAACTATTGATAAGGTCGAGAAAAAGGGTAAGTTTATACTTGTCCATTCCGGCGGTAACGTGATTAAGTCTGAAAAGCTTCTTGTGGCAACCGGAAGAAAAGCAGTGATTGAACCGCTTAAACTTGAAAACGCAGGCGTAACTCACACAGGTAAAAAAATTATTGTAGACAAATATCTCAGAACTAATGTAAAAAATATTTACGCTGTTGGTGATGTAAACTTCATCGCCCTTTACTCCCATGCTGCGATGCATCAGGGGATGCTTGCATTAATGAATGCTCTTAATCCCATCCCTTTTACCAGGTTTAGATGGGATAAATATATTGTTCCCTGGACTGTTTTTACAAAGCCTGAATTTGCTCATGCAGGGCTCACAGAGGGTGAAATTAAAAGCCTGGGAATTAAGTATGAAATGATTAAGGAGAATTATCAGGATTACGGCAGAACTATTGCTGATGGTGTTCCGGAAGGATTTGTAAAAGTTTTTGTTACTAAAAGGGGGAAGGTTTTAGGTGCAACAATAGTAGGGGAATCTGCCAGTGAACTGATTCATGAGTGGATTCTTGCCATACAGCAGGGGATTTCCCTTTTCGATATAATGATGACTCAGCACTCATTTCCCACAATTTCACTCCTGAATAAGCGTATTGCTGAAGTATGGATGATGAAAAAAATGGGGTCACCTTTAATAAAGAGAATTGCGAAAAAACTGATCTAATATTTTCCTGGAGCATTCATATGGTAAAAATAGGCAGAGATAATAACACACTGGCATATATAGAAGGGTGGGGTTCTATTCTTTTAAATATACTTCTTTTTGCCTATAAATTCTGGGCCGGGACTGTTACAGGTTCAATTGCGATTATAGCTGACGCGTGGCATACCCTTTCCGATTCATTTACATCTGTTGTGGTTCTTGTAAGCGCCAGGGCCTCGTCAATTCCGCCCGACAGGGAGCATCCTTTCGGGCACGGCAGGGCTGAGCTTCTTGGCTCAATTGTAATAGGCCTGCTTCTGGCCGTAGTTGCCTTTAATTTTATTGTTGATTCTGCTCAGCGGCTTAAGGGCGGTGAGGGGGTTACTTTCGGATTAATTGCAATTGCAGCCACAACTGTTTCAATTATTACTAAAGAGGGTATGGCGCAATTTGCGTTCTGGGCAGCAAAAAAAACCGGTTCTGTAACATTAAAAGCCGATGCCTGGCACCACAGGAGTGATGCCATCTCCTCACTGGTTCTACTTGGCGGTATTTTTCTGGGTAGATATTTCTGGTGGATTGATGGAGTAATGGGTATTATACTCGGTCTTCTGATTATGTACGCTGCATATGAGATATTGAAGGATTCCATGGATTCTTTTATTGGTGAAGCGCCCGATTCCGGATTCAAAGATAGTGTAATTAGAATCGCGGCTGAATCAAGCGGCAGAGAGCTTGATATCCATCATATGCATATTCATAAATATGGTGATCACACTGAACTTACTTTTCATATCAGGCTTGAGGGGGATCTGTCTCTGGAAAAAGCTCATCATGTTGCAAGCAATATAGAGTCTGCCATAAAAAGAGAGATGAATGTGGAGTCAACTATTCATATGGAGCCGAAGATAGGTGAAACGATTAAATGATATACTGACAGAATATCCTTTTATCGTTCTTGACGGGGGACTTGCCACAGAACTGGAGAAAAAAGGTTTTGTCTTAAATGACCATCTCTGGTCTGCGGCTCTTCTTGCGGATAATCCTGAAGCTATCCGGAATGTGCATCTTTCTTTTCTTGAAGCAGGGGCTGACTGTATAATTACCGCATCATACCAGTCTACTGTGAGCGGGTTTATGAAAAGGGGTTATTCAGAGAAGAAATCGAAGGATCTCATTAAGCTTTCTGTTAAGCTCGCCAGGGATGCTATTGATATTTTTCTGGAGCATAATTTATGCGAAGGGAGGCCTTACCCTTTTATAGCAGGTTCTGCAGGGTGTTACGGATCATTCCTGGCTGACGGGTCGGAGTACAGGGGTGATTATCATCTTGAATTTAATGAGTACGCGGATTTCCATAGAGAAAGAATTGAACTACTTGCTGAGGCAGGGGCGGATCTGATAGCTTTTGAAACAATTCCCTCTGCACAAGAGGGGGCGGCCCTTGTTGAACTTATGAAGGATTACCCCGAATTACCCTACTGGCTTGCCTTTTCTGTCAAAGACGATGTTCATATAAGCAATGGGGATATCTTTGCTGATTTTATTAAAGATGCCGGTTCCTCTGATAATCTTATAGGCTGCGGTATCAATTGTTCAAGCCCCGGGCATGTTACAGGGGTTTTGAAGGGGCTTCACGATTATAAAATAAAAAATTTTGTTGTTTATCCCAATTCAGGTGAAGTCTATAATAAATCGTGCAACTGCTGGACACAGGGAGGGGGGAGTGATATATTGCCCGATTCAGTAAAGCAGTGGTATAATCTTGGCGCAAAAATAATAGGGGGGTGCTGCCGCACCGGCCCTGATGATATAAAATTTATTAGTAATTTCAGAAAAAGCCTGATTGAAAAATTTACCGGTAAGGGTTAAAGTTCCTCAATGCTTTTAATTATCTGATTGATAACTGATTCATCAGTTTTAGGATTGAAAAAAACCGCTTTCCAGGCGGGGATGGAGATGCCCCCGGGGTTATAGCCCATTGATGTTGTATAGCTGAGAAGTGCATCCTTTTCCGGATCAGCTGTATTTTTCCTTTTTTCAAAGAGTCTCTGTATTTCGCTGAAGTATCTTTCATATTCATCTTTTTTGAGTTCACCTTTAATCATTTTCTGATAGATCTCCTCAGCATTACGCCCTGCAGGGAGTACCCACCATACTACTCCGGGTCCCAGAGAATCCTGATTTATGACTCTGCAGTATTCCAGCTTATTCAGTTTCTTTTTAAGCCTGGCAGCCATTTCGAGAGAGTGTGCAACAAGTATCTGGTACCCCTTAAGTCCAATACCGTTAAGACTGGCCATTACTGAATAGGGCCCTATCCCTGGTCTCGACGTTTCAAGCGTAAAAAGTGCAGGATCGTGCCTGTAATCCGCCTCAGAAAAGTAGGGCACCTGGTCCATGCTTCTGAAAAGATATTTTAAATCATCCCTGTTGTATACAATGAAGGCGCTTGAGGGGTAGTGGCCCCAGCCCATTTTATGGAAGTCTATAGTTACTGAATCAGCAGACTGCATTGTCATTGAAAACTCTTTAATTTTTGTTACAGTTTCTATAACTTCGCTGCTCAGCTGAAATTCATTGTTTTCAATATTGTATTCGTTAAGAAAACAGAGTGACCATCCTGCAGCAGCATCAACATGAAGATGGGGAACCGGCATCTTGTGCTTCGCGGATTTTTCTGATATAACCCGGCGTATTTCACCAATGTTGTCTATCCCAAAGGCATCGGTGCTGCCGAATGTTGCTATAACAAAGGCAATTACTGTTTTTGATAAATAGAGCTCTTCAATTTTTTCCTCAAGGAGAATAAGATTCATGCTGCACGACGGGTCAACCGGGATTGAATGGAGATTGTCAGTCCCTATGCCGAGCCATCCAGCCAGTGTCTCATTGGAGTAATGAGCAGCTTCTGATACAATCCCTGCGATTTTTTCTCCTGAGAGTCCTTTTTTCATAGCCCCGGGGCGTACTTTTTCTATTCCGATTTTACCGCCGTAAAGATTGGAAATGGTTCCACCCATGGTAAAAACACCCCAGGGATTTTCTGTATGATAAAAAACAAGATTCGCCAGTGAGGTAATTGCCTTAAGCTCAAGTTCATTGGACCGCTGGCTGTATGTATCAACGCAGAGATTCGGATTTTTCAAAAGGCATGCTATTGAACCGATAAGGGAGGCATAGTTTGCCGGGCCTTTAACATTTTCAAGGTGCAGCTTTGATGACCAGTTGTCTGTTCCCCAGAAGTAGGGGAATACAGCATCTCTGGCATCCTTAAGATTACCCGGTATATAGTGTATCTCCGGATTGGATTGTGCAGTTTCATAATTACGCGACATTGATTCAATGGCAGGCATCTGTTCCTGCGCGGCAATAGTATTGAGCATTTCGTTAAAAATCTGAAGCACTTCCTCTTTGTTGCATGTAAAAAAGTTTTCGACTATTTCCTTTAACAGTTCCTTTTTCATCAGATTTCTCCCTCTCATCTATAGGCATTGTTACGTAATTGTTAATTATAGCATTTATGAATAGTTTTGTCAGCACATTAATTTGACAATATTATAGTATTAGACCTATTTGAATTTATCTTGCAAAGTAAAAAATAGAAAGGAGATATAATTATGAGAAAAAAAAGTTATATTGATTTAGTTGAAAGAACATCTTTTGAAGTGCCCAAGGAGAGAAAGCCGGTTTCATCTTTTTTCGGGGAGAATACTTTTAATAAAACAGTAATGCAGAAAAAATTACCGCGCCCTGTTTTCCTTAAACTCATTGCGTGTATAGAAGAGAATATTGATCTTGATCTGGATACTGCAAATGCCGTATCTCACGCGATGAAGGAGTGGGCCATTGAAAACGGTGCCACCCATTTCGCACACTGGTTTCAGCCTCTAACAGGTGCTACTGCAGAGAAACATGATGCCTTTATTGAGTTTGTGGGCAACTCCGAGGTGATTGAAAGATTTTCAGGGAATCAGCTTGTACAGGGAGAACCTGACGCATCAAGCTTCCCCAGCGGCGGCCTCCGTGCCACATTTGAAGCACGGGGATATACTGCATGGGATATGTCCAGTCCGGCATTTCTCATGAAAAACGGCCTCGGTATTACCCTTGCAATACCTTCAGTCTTTATTTCCTATACAGGTGAAGCCCTGGACAAAAAGACCCCCCTTCTGAGATCAGTAAAGGCGGTTAATGACAGTTCTATTAAAGTTCTTAAAATAATGGGGAATAAAACCTCGTCCAGGGTGCAGTCTAACCTGGGGCCGGAGCAGGAATATTTTTTAATTGACCAGAGCTTTTATATTAACAGGCAGGACCTTGTTCTTACAGGGAGAACCCTGCTTGGAGCGTCACCCGCAAAAGGTCAGGAGCTTGAAGACCAGTATTTCGGCAGCATAAAAGAGAGGATCCAGTCATTTATGCACGATATGGATCAGGAGCTTTTCCGTCTTGGGATACCGGCAAAGACACGTCATAATGAGGTTGCTCCAAGTCAGTTTGAAATAGCGCCGATTTATGAGGATGCAAATATAGCTGTTGACCATAATCAGCTCCTTATTGATACAATGAGAAAGATTGCCAAGAGACATTCACTTGCTGCAATACTTCATGAGAAACCTTTTGCCGGCATAAATGGTTCCGGTAAGCATGTAAACTGGTCTCTCTCTACTGATGATGGAGTTAATCTTCTCAATCCGGGTAAAACCGTTTCAGAGAATATTCAGTTCCTTGTGTTCCTTTTTGCGGTAATCAGGGGTGTTTACAGGCATGGTGATCTCCTCCGTGCATCAATAGCAAGTGCATCAAACGATCACAGGCTCGGCGCTAATGAAGCTCCCCCGGCAATTATCTCAATATTTCTTGGTGACCAGCTTTCAGAAATCCTGGAGAAGATTGAAAAAGGTGAACCTATAAAAGATGTTGAAGCAAAGATTATTGACCTTAATCTTTCATCACTCCCTGTTTTAAGCAAGGACAATACGGATAGAAACAGGACATCACCTTTTGCCTTTACAGGAAATAAATTTGAGTTCAGGGCAGTGGGGTCATCGCAGTCAATATCATTCCCTGCGGTTGTAATCAATACTATCGTAGCTGAGAGTCTGGAATATATAGCGGAAAAACTTAAAAACGCGGAAGGCGGGGATATTAAAAAAGCAGTCCTTGAATTGATAAGGGATGATATACGGGAGTGCAAGGCTGTTCTTTTTGCCGGAGATAACTATTCTGAAGCATGGCATAAAGAAGCTGAAGGGAGAGGGCTCCCCAATAATAAAACAACACCTGAAGCTCTTCCCGCACTGGAATCAAAAAAGGCAAAGGAGCTTTTCAGCAGCCTGGGAGTATTAAGCGAAGTTGAGCTTCATTCAAGATATCATATTAAGCTTGAGGCTTACTGCAAGCAGATAGAGATTGAAGCAAGATCATTTTATGATATTGTTACAACTCAGGTTATGCCTGCTGCATATAAGTACCAGAAGTCGGTAGCTTCATCGATAAATGAAGTATTGTCTCTGGTTGATGAGTCTGTGCTGAAACCTCAAAAGGATATGCTTAACAGGCTGAGTACGCTTATAAGCGGAATACAGTCGGAAATCTGTATCTTAAAGAAGCTCAATGAAAAAGCTAAGGATATTGAAGACGAGCAGAAAAAAGCGGAATATCTTTGTGATTCAGTAAAGGCTAAAATGGATGAAATCAGGGTATCTGTAGATGAACTGGAAATGCTTGTAGATGACGGTATGTGGCCTATACCAAAATTCTGGGAGATGCTTTTTTTAAGTTAGTCAAAAAATTAAAAAGGGGGCTTTGTGCCCCCTTTTAGCCAATAAGACTTTTTAATTATTAAAGACTAAATCTTTCGTAATTTTTCTCCGGCCTGTCAATAAGCTGAATAGTCTGGAATTTCCCGGATTTAACCGCTTCTTTCAGGAGTGATGCCCCTTTTCTCCTGCATCTCCAGCAGGCATCTACAGGTATTTCGATTCCCGCACTTAAAGGATTAACAGATGAGTGCGATTCAATCATCAGTACCCCTCTGCATTTACGGCACATCATCATGTATTCCTGCTGTGTTTCCTGAATCCCGTCAGTGTCGTAATTTATATTTTTTGTACGTGTGGCAAACTCACCATCCGGAGGCCTGTCATAATCAGCATGGGGCCCGAAATAATTTTCAAGTACAGGTTTTCTCAGGGATGTTATATAATCTGTGATTGCCGGGTCCTGCGCCAGCCGTTCTGCGTTATAATCAGGCTCCTTCACATGGGAATAGTCTATCCCTGCCATGGCAAGAACTATGCCCAGATTAATATAGGGGAGTGCCCCCTGTATGGAGTAGCCCCCTTCAAGCACAGATATGTGGGGATTTAATCTGTCATTGAGCATGGCATAACCCCCTGCAGTAAAGTTCATGTTCGTAATAGGATCTGTATAGTGGTTATCCTGTCCGGCAGAGTTGATAATAAGCTCAGGTTTGAAATCGTGAAGTATGGGGAGTACCATCTCATTTATGGCAAATAAAAACCCCTCTTCAGATGTTGACGGCGGCAGGGGGATGTTGATGGTTCTCCCTTTTGCGGAAGGCCCCCCCATCTCCCGCAGGTGACCGGAGCCGGGGTAGAGGGTGCGCCCATCCTGATGAATAGAGATAAAAAGAACATCCCTGTCGTGCCAGAAGATATCCTGTGTGCCGTCACCATGATGGCAGTCGGTATCAACTATGGCGATTCGCCTGATGTTCGAATGCTCCCTTATATATTCAACCATTACCGCTTCATTATTAATATTACAGAAACCCCTGTTGCCGTGAACAGATTTCATGGCATGATGCCCGGGAGGCCTTACCAGTGCAAAGGCCCTGTCTACTTCTCCATTGAGGTAAGCCCTTGCGCCCCTTATGGCTCCCCCTGCGGAAATCATATGTGATTCAGTTGTCACTTTTTTTACGTCCGGGAAGCAGAAATGTGACCGCATAACGTCGGTCTCTGTTGCTATGTCCGGTTTCATTTCAAAAATCCCTTCAATATCAAATATACCCTCTTCAATCAGCTGGTCCTGAGTATAGAGGAGCCTCTCCTCTCTTTCCGGATGGGTAGCAGATATTGCCCAGTCATAAGCGGGGAAGAAAATTAAACCTGTCCTGTTCTTTGCTGTAAGCATTTTCCCCCCTTTCTAACTGTATAGTTTCATTGTAACGCCCGGTTTAATCTGACACCGTACGCGGATGTCATCCCCGGAGGAGTAAAAAGAATCGATCATTCTGAAGCTGCTTGCCTGCATTATATCAATTTCATCTTTCTTAACATCAACACCGTGAGCCATAAGATATTCTGAGAGACCGGCTGCGGCATCCTCTTCCGCCTCCCTGAGACTGTACTTCTTTTCAATTTGTCGTTCTATGCCCAGGGAAGGCATTATCATTCTCCCTGTACTGGTATCTGCGAAAAGTTCCGCTTCAATAGTCGTTCTTGCAAGGGCTGCACCTATTGCATTGGCTATCTGGTAATTTTCAGGAACAATGGCTTTTATATTTCCCGCTATTGCTTTTGCCAGTGCGCCGGCAGGTCCCCCTATAAGGTATATTCTTTCCGGCTTGATTTTTTTACCCTCCAGCATTTCATGTATTGTATATACCGGTTTCTGATTTATCTCAAGAAGGAGGTTTGTTATCTCATCCTTTACTTTGTTGACAGCGTATTTTATTGCTTCATCAGCTATTCTCCCGGCGAAAAGCTTTGAGTTGGATGCAAGTTTTTTTATTCCTGCAATAGATTTGTCCCTGTGGCCGTAGGATATTACCCCTTTGTAATTCAGCGCGTCAACCAGGGCAGCGGTTTCTCCGCCGTCTGCAATGCATGGCCCTCTCCGTACCGGACCTACAGTAACCTCTTTGCCGGAAACAATAATTTCAGAATCACCGCCTATACCTATCGATTTATTCTGCAGAGCCCTTACAAGGGTTGGTATACCACCCAGCTTCACACCATTGCTTTCAATGAGAGGAGAGCCTGAGGCAAAAATTGCAATATCGGTTGTGGTGCCGCCAATATCGAGAATTACAGAATCTTCAGTTATATCGCAGAGGCTTATTATCCCCATAATACTGGCGGAAGGGCCGGATAGGATCGATTCCACAGGGAATTGTCTCGACATGTTTAGCGGCATTGTACCGCCGTCAGCTTTTAAAATATTAACAGGGGCTTTAATTCCCAGGTCTGCAAGGCTTTGTTCAACTGAGTTAGTAAAATCATTATATATGCGCCATACAGCAGAGTTGTAATAAGCTGTAGCCACTCTTCTGGGAAAGCTGAGCTGCCCCGAAAGGGAGTGGCCCATGGAAATAAAATCTGAATCATTGTTGATGAGACCTGTCATTTCCACTTCCTGTTCCTTGTTTCTGGTGGAAAATTTGCTCACTGCGGCAAAAACCTTTACCCCCTTCCGGCGGCATTCATCTATCCCTTTTTCAATTTCCTCCCGATTAAGGGGTTTAACAATGTTTCCTCTGTGATCAATAGATCCGTCAATGATAAAGGTACAGTCCCCTATGGAATAGGATTGAGGGTTTATGCCCGGGCCGGCAGAAATAAAGAGTCCGGTTTTTTCTATGCGGTCTTCAATAATTGCATTAGTTGAAAGTGTGGTGCTCAAATTGATGTTCGTAATTTTTGTTTTATCTATACCGGAGGTGACTCCCTGTAGAGCCTGGTTGATCGAATTAAGCAGGTTTTTATGATCAGTTTTTGCTTTAAAAGAGGCTACAACACCTGAACTGTCAATTACTGCAGCATCAGTGTGTGTACCGCCAACGTCAATACCTAAAAGCATATGTGCCCCCGGCTCTGGAAGTTTATTCCGGATTATAAAGAGTCTCTTCTTTCTGTCAGTGTTTATAAACCGGCCGATTTCAATATTATTCTTTAAAATATTAAATGTCAAGGAAAAGAGTATTATTTTAACCGAGGGTTATTTTTTAATTTGAATTACTAACCTCATGTTAAATAAAGCATTAAAAATTTATCTCAAAGGCAGAGATTACCTCTTCTTCAGATGTTTCCGGCCGGGAAGTTACTCTTTATAAGGAGGTGATGCCCGGTATCTGTCAATAGCGGCAACTGCATTGTCTGCAATATCATCAAGCCTGCTGAAAGTATGTTCTCTCCACGTGCTGATGATTGATCTGAATTTATCCAGAACCAGAAAATATGAATCTTTAAGAGATGAAAAGAAAGAATCTATCCTCTTTCGGAAAGAGTCAGTAGAAATGGAGTTTCCGCTTATTTCTGCAGGGATATAGCTCCCGGAAGGGGAGTAGCCGGTGTCAATAAGCTCTTTTCCAGGCTTTATTATTTCCGGGATGTTTTTATTTTTTCCGGTGGTCTTTTTAACAGCTTCAGGTAAAATAACCACGTCATTGATGACAAGTTTTGTCACAGCTTCTGAGTTTTTCACGGCAGTTTCAACTTTTTTTTCTATTACCTCTCTGACCCCTTTGAAGGCGGATTTTCCGGCAGGCTTCACTTTCTGATTATCTTTTTTTACTGCTGCAATCCCTGACTGACGTGAAATGATCATTGCTGTTGTGCTTTTAATATTACCTTTTGTTAGAAGGAATCGCGGTATTTCAAAACTGTTTTCTGCCGGCACAGCTGTCCCTTTCCCCACAATTGTGAAGGCGTATTTGTATCCCGCTTTCTGCAGCTCTTCAATAGTCCGGTCAGATTTAGATCCGAAAGGGTATACATAAGAATCTATTACAATATTCAGTCTCTCCTGAAGCACTTTTTTAGGCCGGTATATTTCCCTTTTAACCTTTTCCGGGGATTCCTTCCAGGCTTTTTCATGGAGGTAAAGGTGATTGTATCCATGCGCAGCAATGTAGCACCCTTCATCAGATAATTCTTTAAGCTGTTCCCATGTGAGGGCATACGATGTTTTGCCTATTATTGCCGGATAAATTCCAAGTACCGGCTTAATACCTAAAGGCTTCATAACATTAAAGTAGGCAGGGTATGTGCTTTTATTCCCGTCATCAATAGTAACAAGAATATTTTTATTCCCTTTGACCCTCTTCTGCTTTATATCCTCCATGGAAATAAAGGTAAAACCATTTGATTTTAATGCTTCAAGTTGTTCCTTAAGGACTTCTTCTGTGAGGGAATATGGATCTTTCCTGTCAAGAAAAGCATGGTAACAGAGTATACTTATTGAGGCATCTGAAGCATATGCAGCAGTAATTGACAGTAAGGCAAAAATAACTATAAGAAATAGTCTGATATTATTTTTCATTCTATGAAAGCTCTTTCTCTACATTTGATTTTATCTGTTTTTTGCGATCTTCAATAATCCCGCTGTAGCTTCTGTCAATCAGCAGGATATTTTTTTCGAGCATCTCTACATATTTTTCAGTATCGGGAAGAATATATTTTTTTATCAGGGTGTATTTTTCCCATGTTTCTTTTTTATTGTAGTAGTTCATGTTCCATTCAATAATAGCCTTAAGCCTGAACATTTTTTCATAAAAAGCCACAGATCTTTTACTGTCGTATTTGGTAAGAACATCTCTCATGGCTTTTGCTTTGGCCTCAAGTTCTTTTGCGGAATAAGTCCCTGCAACAAAAATATAGTCCAGGTCAAGATCAGGATCAAAGCCGTAGCCGAACCCTGAAACAGCGGTGGTCTCCTGCAGCAGAACAAGTTCATCGGGTGTATAATATTTACTCTCTTTTTTTGTAAGATTATACCATATACTGCACTGGAGAAGCATAAATGGTAAGAGCAAAATAATTAATATTTTAAGTTTCATAAAATTCTCCTCATTTAAGAAATCTCTGTGTACTTTATCAAAGATCCTTTTTTTATGTCAACAACTGCTTTTCTTCCGGCTATGTCATATATTCTATCTGCAGGTATGCCGCATCCGGGTCGCAAAAGCACAATGTGTCTCTCCTCAATAGCTGAACCTGCGGAAATATCTTCAGCAGCGAATAAACTCCTCCTGGCGCCCCTGGCAGTATTAAGCTCTCTTCCTTCAGGATTTATACTGCCGCTCCCTCTCATCTCAGCAGCTGATTTAACCTTCGCTATCAGAGCTTCAAACTCTTCAGGTGTAGCAGAAACATCACTGTCAGGACAATCATGGTTATTGCTCAGTTTAAAGTGTTTTTCAAAAACAGATGCGCCAAGGGCTGATGCGGCAAGTGCAGAGTCTGTACCCCGGCTGTGATCCGAAATACCGATTCTCCTGTTAAATCGTTCTTTTAAAGAGCATATTCTCTGAAGGTTCGCTTCATGAGCTTCAAGGGGGTATAGAGAGACACAGTGGAGCAGAATTATTTCTCCCGACCCCTCTGCCTCAAGTGTTTTTAAGGCATTGTCAATTTCATTTTCATCTGCCATACCTGTTGACAATATAACAGGTTTCCCTGTTCTGCCGATTTTTTTTAAAAGGGGGAGATTTGTAATTTCAGATGATGCCGCTTTATAAAGCGGTACTTCCAGTCTTTCGAGAAGATCAACAGAAGGGTTGTCAAAGGGGGCGGAGAAAAATATAAGCCCCTTTTCAACTGCACGCTTCTTTAATAATCTGTACTCCTCTTCAGTGAAGATAAATTTACTCAAAAAATCGATTACCCCGTAATCGGGTGTTTCATCTTTACCCGATTCAAGAAGATCCTTTGTAAAGGGTGAATTCATCAGCTCAGGAATAAATGTCTGAAATTTAACAGCATGAGCCCCGCACCCGGCTGCTTTTAAGATCATCTCCTCTGCTTCAGCAAAGCTGCCGTTATGGTTAAGTCCTATTTCAGCTATAAAGAAAGGGTCAGATCCGATTAAAAATTCTTTTATTGTCATATTATTTCTGTCGGTTAATTTATTAAATTTCTGGAGTCAGGTAAAGTAAGATTATTTACCTGAAAGTGATCCAGAGGTCAATACTATTATCAGGACTTTTTTAAATGTTTGACAAGAAGGAATATTTTTGTTAAAATATAATTAGTATTTAATGGTAGAGGTAGAATTTTACAGGGAATCGTCTGGAAAAATCAGAAGTTGTGATATTTCCGCCTGCGCGGGAATGACAAAACTCATAAAATTATACTGCTGCTGTAGTAAATTAAGATAAATAGATTAAATGCTGTATTATTTTTTAATCAGGGGAATAATAAATGTCCGACAGAAAGTATATTATCGCTATTGATCTTGGAACAACCGGGAACCGGGTATTCTGCTTCGATTTAAAGGGGAAACCTATCTCCAGTGTCTACAGTGAATTTACCCAGATTTTCCCGAGACCGGGGTGGGTTGAACACGATGCTGTGGAAATTCTTAATAATATTTATAAACTTATACCTGAAGCATTAAAAAAGGGTGACCTCAATCCAGAAACGGCTGTAGCAATAGGGATTGCAAATCAGAGGGAAACAGCTGTACTATGGGACGCTGCCACAGGGAAACCGGTGTATAATGCAATAGTATGGCAGTGCAGAAGAACAACTGATATATGTAATCAGCTTAAAGATTCAGGCTATGAAAAAAAATTCAGGGAAACAACCGGTCTTGTGGTTGATGCCTATTTTTCAGGTACAAAAATCAAGTGGCTCCTTGATAATGTGATGGAGGCGAAAAATCTCTCCAAAAAGGGGAATCTTAAATTCGGCACAATCGACACATGGATCCTCTGGAACCTCACCGGCGGGAAGGAGCATAAAACAGATTTTACAAATGCATCCCGTACCCTGATTTTTGATATTATTGAAAAGAAATGGTCCAGGGATCTTTGCGATATTCTTGATATACCGATGAACATCCTCCCCGAAGTCCAGCCTTCTGCTTCAATATTCGGGAAAACATCTAATGTACCGGGTCTCCCTGACGGTATACCGATAGGGGGGATCGCAGGGGACCAGCAGGCTGCAATGGTGGGACAGAACTGTGTATTCCCCGGTAGGGCTAAAAATACATATGGAACCGGCTGCTTTATGCTGGTAAATAATGGTGCCGATTTTACGATCTCTAAAAATGGCCTTCTTACAACCCTTACCCCGGACAATAAGGGGAACCCTGTTTATGCGTTAGAAGGATCGGTTTTTGTGGGGGGGGCTGTAATACAGTGGCTCCGCGATTATATGCATTTTTTTGGTGATGCTGTGGAATCTGAAGGTATAGCTTCATCACTTTTTAATGAGGAGGATGAGGTGGTATTTGTTCCCGCCTTTGTGGGTCTTGGTGCTCCATACTGGAAAATGGACGCAAGGGGGGCGATTTTCGGTATTACCAGGGATACATCAAGGGGGCAGATAGTACGGGCAGCCCTTAAATCTATTGCTTTTCAGTCTATGGATGTAATAAGTGCTATGAAGCAGGATACAGGGAGAAATATAACAGACCTGAGGGTTGACGGGGGAGCTACAGAGAATAAGTTTCTTATGCAGTTTCAGTCCGACATCCTCGGTATTCCGGTTCTTCTTCCTGAAGTCCGTGAATCTACAGCACTGGGTGCTGCATACCTTGCCGGGCTCTCAACCGGGGTTTATTCAACAATAGAGGAGATTGCAGTAGAAAACAGGTTGACGCGGAGATTCGAACCTGTGATGAATAGAATTGAAAGGGAGAGGCAGATAATGCACTGGAGTGACGCTGTAAGGCGTCTTCTTTAAGGTCCATTTGGAAGTCTTTTATTGATTTGTCATTAAGAATTACTGAATATATGTTTTAGAGTGAAAGCAGACAATTATATATTCCCGCCGCCGAAGGCGGCGGGAATAATGGAGCTTTTTCAGCTTAAATATAGTTAAGTAATAATTATTGATGTTTTTTTTATTATTTCCGGAGGGGATATGGCAAAACCTTTACTTGGTGAAATGCTTGTTGAAAATGGCGTAATAACACAGGAGCATTTAAATAGCGCTCTTGAGGTTCAGAAAACAGAGGGCGGTTTAATCGGTATAATACTTGTATCTCAGGGGATTATTTCAGAACAGAAGCTGGTTGAGTACCTGGCTTTACAGGCTAAAATTGTAACCAGTTCCGAATAGCTGCTGCATATATACGGAGGCAGGAAGACCTCCTTGCCTCCGTATATATGATTTTACTTTATTTCATGGAGCCAGTTGAACTTATCCTCAATATCCCCTTGCTGGATACCTGTAAGAGTATCATAAAGGCTTGTTATTACAGGACCTGCCGTGTCTTCACTTCCGAATCTGTAATCTTTCCCATTGTGATGAATAATAGAGACCGGTGTAACCACTGCAGCAGTACCTACAGCTCCAACCTCATCAAAACTTTCAACTTCTTCAAATAGAACCGGCCGTTTTTCAACTTCCATCCCTCTGTCGCGGGCAATAATAGCCAGACTGTCATTGGTAATACTCTTAAGAATGCTTCTTGAATCGGGTGTTATGTATGTATTGCCCCTGATTGCTATAAAGTTGGATGTACTGAATTCATCAATATACTTTTTCTCCTTTGAATCAAGGTAAAGAACAACCGGGTATCCCCTGTCTTTGCCGAACTGCCCGCCGGAAAGACCTGCGGCATAATTTCCTCCCACTTTACAATCTCCAACTCCATTAGGGGCTGCTCTGTCATATTCTGTCACTACAAGGGCTTTTACAGGTGTTAACCCCCCCTTGTAATATGGGCCCACAGGTGTTACAAAAATCATAAAAACATATTCCGAAGCCGGTCCAAGACCTACTCGTGCGCCAGTGCCGATAACAAAGGGCCTGATGTAAAGGGTGGCTCCTGTCCCGTATGGAGGGACAAATTTTCTGTTTGCTGCAACTACCCTGTTAAGGGCATCGATAAACATATCTTCAGGAATCTCAGGGATGAATATCCTGTCTGATGTGTTTTTAAGTCTTTTTGCGTTTTCACGGGGTCTGAAAACCACAATGCGGCCGTCTTTTGTTTCAAAGGCTTTCATCCCTTCGAAGGCTTCCTGCCCGTAGTGCAGGCATGGCGCTGCCATGTGCATAGTGATATTTTCATCTTCAGTCAGTTCCCCCTGAGACCATTTACCATCGGCATAATAATATCTGATGTTAAAGTCGGTTCTGATATAGCCGAAGGGGAGGTCGGCCCAGTCAATGTCAGCTGTTTTTCTATTCATGTTTTAACTCCGGAGAATTCAGATAATTTAATACTACAGATTGAATTTCCTATTTTCTTCAAGAATAATTTTACCATATAAATGTTTTTTTGGAAATAATTAAGGTTAATTCCACTTTGAAATCCTCTGATTACCCATTCCCTGCTGAATTGAGGCTTATATATTAAAAATACTTATAAAATTTCTTGACGAAACCAGCCCCATTTATTGTTGTAATTTCTGGTTATCTATATATTTTTAATTTAAGTAGCTTTATATTTATAATCCTTTTTGCAATCATTCGTTTATGCGGATTGGCAATCTGATAAAGCCAGTAATTTACAATTTAAATAAGAGGTATGCTGTAATGTTAAAAACTACTGATATAAAAAGTGCCGAGGGAAAACTGGGGATACTTATTCCGGGACTTGGCGCTGTGAGCACCACATTTATTGCCGGTGTAATGATGGTTAGAAAAGGGCTTAGTAAGCCTGTAGGTTCTCTTACCCAGATGGGGAGAATAAGAGTGGGTAAAGGTGAGCAGGCTCAGGATGTAAAAGTCAGAGATTTTGTGCCCCTTGCCTCACTTAATGATATGGAATTCGCAGGATGGGACCTTTTTGAGGATAATGTTTTTGAGGCTGCAAGTAAAGCCCAGGTTCTGACAAAGGATGATATCCTTTCAGTTAAAGATGAACTTGAGAAAATCAAGCCCTGGAAAGCTGTTTTTAATCAGAGATATGTAAAAAAACTTCACGGTACATGGGTAAAGGAAGCCCCCACCCACTGGGATCTTGCTCAGATGGTAAAAGATGATATCAATAAGTTTAAAGAGGAAAAAAATATTTCCAGGTGTGTTATGGTCTGGTGCGGAAGTACGGAAATCCATCAGGAATTTGTTCCGGGTGTACATGATACTGTGGAAAATTTCGAGAAAGCGCTTAAGGAGAATCACCCTGCAATAGCCCCGAGTATGATTTATGCTTATGCAGCTCTTGATATGGGGATACCATATGCTAATGGTGCGCCTAACCTCTGTAATGATATACCCGCTTTCTGGGAACTTGCGGAGAAAAGAAAGGCTCCAATGGGGGGAAAAGACTTTAAGTCGGGTCAGACCCTGATGAAAACCATACTTGCTCCAGGTTTTAAAGCAAGAATGCTTGGTGTAAACGGCTGGTATTCAACAAATATACTGGGTAACCGTGACGGGGAAGTACTTGATGACCCCGATTCATTTAAAAGTAAAGAGGTCAGCAAGCTCTCTGTTCTTGATCAGATATTCAAGCCTGAGCAGTATCCTGAACTCTACAAGGACTACTATCATAAAGTTGCTATCAACTATTATCCTCCAAGGGGTGATAATAAAGAGGGTTGGGATAATATAGATATTTTCGGCTGGCTGGGATACCCCATGCAGATAAAGATCGACTTTCTCTGCAGAGATTCAATTTTAGCAGCTCCTATTGTTCTTGATCTTGCCCTTTTCCTTGACCTGTCGCAGAGAGCATCTCTCTCCGGAAATCAGGAATGGCTCTCTTTCTACTGGAAGAGCCCCATGCATGGCCCAAATGAAAAGGCTGAGCATGATCTTTTTGTTCAGCTTATGAAGCTTAATAATACTCTCAGATGGCTTATGGATGAGCCCCCTGTAACATTTTTAGGTTCCGAAACCTATAATTAAACAGAAGAGGCATTCGCTGAAGATATTATTCAGCATTGAATAGATTTTTCAAAACCCCCGCTGATAATAACAGCGGGGGTTTTTTACTGGATATTTTTTGCGCTTATATTATAATCGCGATAGTGCTGCTTTGCGTTTTAAGTTCAGGGGGTTTTATGGTTGGAATAATAGTGAGCGCTTCCATTCTTCTTTTTGCATCAGAATTATCTGATCCCGATGCAAATATGATGGGGGGGGCGAATCAATCTTCGATCGAGTATCGGCTGCATGATGGGGATGTTTACAGGTACAGGCCTTCATATGAGAAAATGGACCTTCCCGGATATGTTGTTGCCTCATACCCTGATGGGGATGATTTATATTTTATTACAATACAGGAGGGTTTTCTTTCTGCTGCTGTTTTATCACCCCGGGGGAATTACCTCTTTAGAACCGGCATCCCATCTGTAAATAACGGAAGAGTGAAACTTGCGGTAAATTATGGTGTTTTTTATTTTTCAGTCACTGATCCGGAGAGGGGTGGGGTGCTCTACAGGTATTCTCCGGAGAAAGACCAGATCCAGAGTATTGATAATGTAAATGATTTTTCAATAATTTCCGGTAATCTTCTTATAATGAAAGATGGCTTTATCAATTATAACGGACATGAGATACCTCTTATGCTGAAGAAAGCTTATATACGGGATATAATTGATGAGAGAATTATTGTTATAAGTGACGGTGTTGAAACAGAAATCTGCGATACATCTGCTGCCAGGAGTATTTATCAGTATAAAGGGGATATTGTTTATGACCAGGGTGATGATTTTAATATACTCCTTGAATTTGCAGATCTGGGGATGGTGAGAGGGGGAGGCCATGAGGAGGAGAAAATCGTTTATTATAATATAACAGTAAACGGCTACGATATAGGGAGAACCGAGACAGGCCTGGGTACCCTGACTAAGCAGATTCAGGCAAAAGTTTCACCCGGCAGAGAGAATATAATCAATGCGGAGAGATGGGAGCTTGATAAAAACAGAGGCCGATATGTGCGGGTTAATAATATTAATCAGCCTGAAGAGCTGAGGGTGTTTATTCCATTAAACAGGGTTGTGAAATTAAGTTTCAGATATGATGGATCGGGGCATGGTATAAGTCAGAATGTTTTTATCAGAAGTGAGGGGGATTTTCATCCCCCCCGCTAATGCAGACTATCTATTAATATTTATTACTTCGCTTTTCCTTTCGTCAAGCTGCACAATCCGCTGAAGTTCCTTGTATTCAGCTGAATCTGCGCCGTATTTCAGTTCAATAGCAGTCAGCATGCTTGCATTTTTTTTGTTTCTGTAAAGGTAAATATCATCCTCTGAGGACTTGCTGTATTTCTCCAGAACCTTCTCCATAAATGCATAGCAGCTTGCCAGATATTTGTATGCCCATATATCCTTTCTGTTTGCATCGCTTAAAGCAACATATCTTTCCAGAATCGGAAGGCATGGTTTCATGTTGCCAAGGTCATACTGGGTAGAAACATATGTACGGAAAACCTTCGATTTAAACTCAATAAAATCAGGATTATTTAGAAGGTCATTTGACTTTATCTGATCCATCAGATTTATTGATCTGGTAAAATATGTAACAGATCTGGTTTTCGATTCAATTTTTATCCTGTGAAGATACCTCTCCTGAGCATTCTTCCTGTCGATTTCCTGCCAGTACCACTGCTCGTTCAGGTATTTTTTATTACGGTATTCACTTCTGAGTCTTTCAATTTCAGTCTGCATATCGTCAAGGGTGTCAATACCCTTTGAATATTCATCAATTGCTCTCTTCAGAATGAAATCTGAATACTCCTTGCTCAGTTTCTCCAGATCTTTTAATGCAGCAATATATGGTTTGTAATCGCTTACTCTCCACCCTTCCGCGATTTCATCAGCCTGTATAGTTTCAGCGCCTGCTGGTTCAGTCTGGTTCTGCTGTGCAAAAGCAAAAATAGTAAAAAAAGTGCATAAAAGTAAAATCCCGAATAATAAGGCGGATTTTCTTGCGAATAATGTAGGTTTCATATAACGTACCCCTTTTAAAAAACTCTGTAATTGTCTTTATTATATATTCGTCCTTAAAAGATTAAAAATTTATCCATTTTTATGATTAAATTTATTTAATTCCCTATTTAGCACTGATGCTTAAGAGATCTCTGCTGTTTTTACAAAAAATAATCTTTTCTGCGGAAGAATCAATATTTCAATCTAAAGAAATCCTTTTATTAGGCTCTTATGGACAATTAATCTTGACATAAGTTGCTGAAATAAAGTTAATTTGTGTAATTATTCCTGAAGATAATTTATAGTGTAATAATGCCGTTTGGAATACCCCCGCCGCCTTCGGTGGCGAGGCAATGTTATTAAGTTGAGAGCTTTACAGTTTCGCAACGGCCCCACAAAGGGGGCTTAACTTAATGACATTGCAGCGGCGGGGGTATTAGAGTATTTTATTCTGCAAAGTGGTTAAGGAAATAATACTGAGTTAATTTTACAGTAAATTAAAAAAAGTATCAGCATTAATGCGTTAGAAGAAGAAACGGATGAATATGAAAAAAAATAGTAAATACTGTCCATACTGTGATTATACGGGAATTATTTATAATCCCGCCTTTGATACAATGGGCGACAATGCCCTTAATCCCTGCCCAAAGTGTGTGGTTCCGGTCTGCAATTGCGGAGGTGAAGAGCCATATTATTACCAGGACAATGATAATATAATACCCTGCCAGTGCCGTGCTGTAAGGATGAAAATTGATAAGATAATCAGAATATACTACTCTTCAGGTATAGATAAAAAGTTCAGATGGAAGACATTTAATGATTTTGAGGCAGGGAACCCCCTCCTTGCATCAGCCAAGCGTGCAGCCTATGATATAGTAATGAACTTCCCTGATGTAAAGAAGGGGCTCTACTTCTGGGGAAATCCCGGTACAGGGAAGACCCTTCTTTCTGCCATTGTTTTAACTGAACTTATTAAACATCATGCTGTTGAAGGGAAATTTATAAAAATCTCCCGGAATTTTTTCAATCTTTTAAGGGCTTCATTTGTTGAAGGTTCGGAAACATACGGTCAATCGAGCAAAATCGAGCGGTCATTTGCGGAAGTGGATGTTCTTGTTATTGATGATTTCGGGGTGCAGAGAGATTCAGCATGGGAGCAGGAAACCCTTTACAATCTAATTGATGCCAGATACGAGGCGGAAAAATTTACCATAATTACTTCAAATAATAATCCGGAAAAATCTATGAAGGAGTTTTCTGAGGGGAGAGTTCTTTCAAGGATAAAAGAGATGTGCAGAATAATGGAGCTTTCCGGAGAAGACTATAGAGCGAAAAAATAATGGCTATAGTCTATACAGGGCTGGGGAGCAACGTGGGGGAGAGGGAGGAGTATCTTGCCTCAGCAAGGGGGCTGATTGTTGCCGGAACAGGTTCCCGCATTATTGCTGAGAGCTCAATTTCGGAAACTGAACCTGTTGATTTCACCGATCAGCCCATGTTTATCAACCAGATAATAAAAATAGAAGTCTCTCTTGAACCGGAAGAACTTCTTGATTCTTTTAAAAAGATTGAGAAGATGCTGGGGCGTCAGTACAGGTTCTCCAAGGGGCCAAGAGAGATAGATATCGATATTCTTCTATATAACAATCTTATTTACAGATCGGAGAGGCTTATAATTCCTCATCCTGAAATAATTAATAGAAAATTTATTCTTAAACACCTGGTGGAACTGGACCCTGAACTTGCGGATCCTGTGACCAGTAAAAAATACCGGGAGGTACTGAGTAATGGCTCTTTTTAGAAATATCAATGATTTTGCCAGGGCAAAGAAGGAGGGGATTCCCATTTCTATGGTTACCTGCTACGATTACGCCTTTGCCAGGTTAGCTGAGCAGACCGAAGTTGATGTGCTCCTGGTGGGGGATTCTCTGGGAAATGTTGTTGCCGGATATGAAAATACCATACCTGTCACAGTGGAGCAGATGATTTACCACACAGGGCTTGTTAAACGGGGCGCTCCATCAAAATTCCTGGTTTGTGACCTTCCGTTTATGAGTTACCATGTTTCCATTGAAGACTCATTGCGAAATGCTGGAAGAATATTAAAAGAGACAGGCTGCCATGCTGTGAAGCTTGAAGGTGGGGAGGATTTTGTCCCGGTAGTGAAGGCTCTGGTAAAGGCTTCTATTCCGGTAATGGGGCATCTCGGTTTAACCCCCCAGTCGGTGCATAAGCTTGGCGGGTATTCTGTCCAGGGCAGGGGTGATGACAGCAGAAAAATAATGATTGATGATGCTAAAATGCTTGAGGATGCAGGTGCCTTTTCACTTGTTCTTGAGATGGTTCCTGATGACCTGGCAGCTGAGATAAGCAGTATTATAAGTATACCCACAATTGGTATAGGGGCGGGGAAATACTGTGATGGGCAGGTGCTGGTTCTTCACGATCTTCTCGGTATGAATGAGGGATTTAATCCTAAATTCCTTAAAAAGTATGCGGATCTTTCCGGTATTATCAGAGAGGCCTTGAATAACTACAATTCGGAAGTCAAATCCCGTGAGTTCCCTGCTGAAGAACAGAGTTTTAAAACAAAAAAAGGGGGCGGCGAGGGTAAGGTTTATTCAAAATAATGGCCCTAATAGTTGCATAATCGGTGCGGATTGAGTACCTTAAAGGGAGTAGTTTATTTTTAAATTTAACCGGAGGATCTTATGAGCACAAGAATATCAGTTAATGGTTTTGGAAGAATAGGAAGAAATGTTGTAAGGGGGATATTCCAGGATCAGGCAAAATATAGCGGAGTTGAAGTTGTCAGTATAAATGATCTCACCAATGCTAAAACACTGGCTCATCTTTTCAAGTACGATTCTGTTTTCGGAATATTTAACGGCACAGTTGAATATGATGATAATTCAATAACAATAAATGGTAAAAGGATCAATGTTTATTCTGAGAAAGACCCTTCTAAGCTTCCATGGGGGAGCGAAAAAATTGATGTAGTTATTGAGGCTACAGGGGTTTTCAGAGATAAGGCAAAGAATATGGCTCATATTAATGCAGGAGCAAAGCGTGTTATTATTACAGCCCCGGCAAAGGATGAGGATATAACAATTGTTATGGGTGTTAATGATGATAAGTTTGACAGTTCAAAGCATATTATTCTATCGAATGCCTCATGCACAACAAACTGTCTTGCACCTGTGGCAAAGGTTCTTCACGATAAATTTAAAATAATTAAGGGTCTTGTTACCACTGTTCACTCCTACACAAATGATCAGGTTGTTCTGGACGCGCCACATTCAGATTTGAGAAGGGCCAGGGCAGCAGCTGTTTCAATGATCCCCACAACTACAGGGGCTGCCAAAGCTGTAGCCCTTGTTATACCTGAGCTGAAGGGGAAACTCGATGGTGGGGCAATAAGGGTTCCCACCCCCAATGTTTCAATAGTTGACCTTGTATGCGAGGTAGGGAGGGATGTAACAGTTGAAGAGGTGAATAAGGCGATAAAAGATGCAGCTGAAGGCCCCATGAAGGGGATTCTGCAGTACTGTGAAGAGGAGCTTGTTTCTGTTGATTTTACGGGGAATGATAATTCCTCCATATTTGATGCCTCTTTAACAAAGGTCTCCGGAGGGAATCTTGTAAAAGTTCTCAGCTGGTATGACAATGAGTGGGCATATTCTCTCAGGTGTGTTGATCTTGCTGTAAAAATAACCGGGTAGATTATACCCGGCTGCAGCTGTTCCGGAATTTTATGGAAGAGTAATAGTCTTTGTTCCTATATCTACCGGAGTCGGCCCCCCTTCAGGGCAATGTCATTAAGTTAAGAGCTTCACAGTTTTGCAACGGCCCCCCAAACCCCCCGGAGGGGGGCTTAAAGGCTGTGTTATTAAACTTTTAATTTGTTAAAAGAGTTTAAAAGTCCCCTCCGGGCGGTGTACTGAGCGTGTCGTCTATGATGAAAATCAACTCTTTTTATAAAAAAATCATGCAGCTAATAGTGATTCATATTGTTTCAATTTAGCCGCATAGTTTTTTTCATCTTTATAG
>Ga0334890_1000869_pt1 | contig 47164 bp, 46 predicted proteins | sample GraSluR1_MG_3_FD_207220 | JGI IMG/M metagenome (GOLD analysis project Ga0334890, IMG submission 207220) | Sludge microbial communities from methane-producing bioreactor in Wageningen University, Netherlands - Granular Sludge_31_08-R1 | ecosystem: Engineered > Bioreactor > Anaerobic >... | reverse complement strand
CGGAGGCAGAGTTGATCTCCGACTCGCCGCAGCGCCCTCATCCCCCAGAATACACGAATAGAGCGCTCGAAAATGGACACCCCCTTCTCCCACAAAGCTATGGGAGAAGGGGGCAGGGGGTTGAGGGCCGCCGGCCGCAAAAGGCAAGAGAGGACCTTTTCTCATAACGTGGACTTGAAACGCCGTGGGGACGTGGCCGGGGCCGTTGCACCAGTCTTGCAGGAGGTGTGCTATGTCGTTTGACCGTGCCTTGATCGCCCGCTGCGGCGCCTATTGCGGCGACTGCACCTGGAAAGAGCCGATGAACTGCCCGGGCTGTCAGGGAGCCGAGGGCGATATGTGCTGGGGCACATGCCAGGTCGCCAAGTGCTCACTGGCGAGGGGCTATCTGCATTGCGGAGAGTGCCCTGAGATGCCGTGCGAGACCCTGCAAGGGGCGTTCGACGAACCGGAGCACGGCGATGGCGGGGAACGCTTGGCCAACCTGCAAGGCTGGGCGCGCGGCGAGGAGAGCTATATCGTGCTGGGCACCTTTCCACGCAAGAACAAGGGCACGGAGACGGCCGGCGGGTCCATCGAGTAGCGGCTCCAGAGCGGCACGGACCTGACGAGCGGGTGCAAGCGCGGTAAGATGGGTACATAGTCGGGGCCGCTACAGTAAGGGGAGCAGCAAAATGGACCTGCACACCGTTGGTTTGTTGAGCCCAGGAGATATGGGGCACGCCGTGGGCCGCGTGCTGGTGGAACACGGCCTGCGGGTGATCACCTGCCTGGAGGGACGCAGCGCCCGCACCCGGGGGCTGGCCGCCGAGGCAGGGATCCTCGAGGTCGCCAGCTATCGCGACCTGGTGACCCAGGCGCAGCTCGTGCTGTCCATCGTGGCCCCGGCCCAGGCCGTGGCCGTGGCCCGCAACGTGGCGGCGGCCATCGCGCCCGGCGATGAGCTCACCTATGCGGACTGTAACGCCATTGCGCCGCAGACCGCCCGCGAGATCGAGGCCGTCATCACCGGCGCGGGGGGCCGCTTTACCGATGCCAGCATCATCGGCTCGCCGCCCCGCGAGGGGGCGCGCACCCGCCTGTACGTCTCGGGCAACCACACCGAGGCGATGCTGGCGCTGAACGACTGGGGCCTGAACGTGGTGGCGCTGGAGGGCGGAGCAGGGCAGGCCTCGGGCCTCAAGATGTGCTATGCCGCGCTGACCAAGGGGCTCACCGCCCTGTGCACCGAGCTACTGGTGGCGGCGGAGGCGCTGGGCATCTGGGAGCCGCTGGCCCGCGAGCTTGGCGAGAGCCAAAGCGCGATGCTGGCGCGGATGCAGCGCGGGGTGCCCGGCATGCTGCCCAAGGCCAAACGCTGGATCGGCGAGATGGAAGAGATCGCCGCCACCTTTGGCGCCCTGGGCCTGACGCCTGACATGCTGCACGGCGCCGCCGAGATGTATCGGCTGGTGGCGCGCACCGAGCTGAGCGAGCGCACGCCGGAGGACCCCCGGCCCCTGCCCAGCCTGGAGGAGATTGTCGTGACGCTGGCACGGGCGCTGGAATAGGGCGCGCGGGACTCATCCCGCACCAGCCCGTTAGGGCTGGCCTATGGCGCAATTTACCAAGATGCCTGGCATAGGGGGCGCGAATACCGCTTTAGCCATATGGAGGCTCGATCCTATGCTCCATACGGGGCTTGGCAGCCTGGTATCTCGCGCGCCCGCAAGGTACGCATCCAACCCAACCCTGGCAGGAGTTGCGCCATGAACGTGGCAACCATCGTCCGTCCCGAAGAGCCCGGCGATTACGCCCAGATCCGCGAGATGACCATCCCGGCCTTCAAGGCCGCCTATGGCACCGGCGAGGCGGAGGCCGACCTGATCGAGAGGCTGAGGGCCCAGCCCGACCACGACCCGGCGCTGGCCCTGGTGGCCGTGCAAGGCGCGCTGGTGGTGGGCCATATTCTGTTCAGCCCGGTCATCATCCGGGGCGAGGCTGGCGAGTGGCCGGCCCTCTGCCTGGCGCCCCTGGGCGTGCGCATCGGCTACCAGCGCCAGGGGATCGGCAGCGCCCTGCTGCGGGCCGGGCTGGCCCGCGCCCGCGAGCGGGGGCACAGCCGCTTGGTGCTTTCGGGCGATCCCGCCTACTATGGACGTTTTGGCTTTGGGGACGCCCAGAGCCATGGCCTGCGCGACGATCTGGGCACGCCGCCGCCCCACTTTTTGGCGCTGGCGTTGGCAGAGGGGGCACTGGCGGGCGTGTCGGGCCTCGTCTGCTATTCCCCGCCGTTCGACGTGTTCCGGCCCACAAATTCCTAACCCGCGCACGTCCCTTCCCCAGACAGGCGCATCCTGCCATTTTTCGTTATACTATGTGGGCGCCTCGGCGGGCCACAGCGCGCGCCGGGCGCCCGTGTACATCTCTTTCGCAGGAGGACAGCAATCGTGATCAATGTAGGGGTTGTGGGCTATGGGTATTCTGGCCGCGCCTTTCACACCTATCTCCCCGGGCTGGCCGACGGGCTGCGGCTATACGGCATCGCCGTCCGCAGGCCGGAGGTCCAGCAGGCCGCCAAGGGAGATCACCCCGAGGCCCACATCTATGACAGCCTGGACCAGATGCTTCAGGATGACAACATCCAACTGGTTGTGCTGGCCACGCCGCACAACACCCACCGCGACCTGGCCATCCAGGCCATGGACGCCGGGCGCCACGTGGTGACCGACAAGGTCATGGCCCTAAACGCCCGCGAGGCCGAAGAGATGATCGCCGCCTCGCAGCGCAACGGCGTCATGCTCTCGGTCTTTCACAACCGCCGTTGGGACTGGGATTACCTCACCGTGCGCAAGGTCATCGAGGATGGGCTGATCGGCGAGCCCTATCTGTATCAGGCGGCCATCATGGGCTACGGCGGACCGCGAGGGTGGCGCGGCAGCATCGCGGCCAGCGGCGGCATCATGTACGATTGGGGCGCCCATTTCATGGACCAGGCCCTGCAGCTCGTGGCCGCGCCGGTGGAGAGCGTCTATTGCGACATCATCTACCGCGATGTGCTGCCCGTTGATATCGGCAACCACGGCCTGATCCGCATGCGGTTCGCCAACGGCGTGCGCTATGAGGTCGAGATCGGCAACCTGGCCGCCGCGCCCAAGCCGCGCTGGTACGTCATGGGCGATGCGGGCACGCTGATCAAGTATGGCCTGGACCCGCAAGAGGGGCCCATGAACCAGCGCCGCATTGAGGAGGCGGAAGAGAGCCCCGAGACCTATGCGCGGGTGGTCACCGTCCAGGATCGCCAGCGTCACGAGCAGGTGATCCCCTCGGTGCGCGGGAGTTGGAAGAGCTATTACCAGAATATCTCGGACGTGCTGAACAAGGGCGCCGAGCTGATCGTCAAGCCGGAGCAGGTGCTCCAGGTGATGCGCGTCTATGATGCGGCCATGGAATCGGCCCGCACGAACACGGTTGTGCGGCTGTAAAGAGCCGCGCGACACGGGCGTAGAGGATGGGCCAGGTACGGTGGCAGAGCCACCGTCAGCTTGGCCCACGGAATCCATTTCTGAGGTGACCTTGTATGACAACAACGGGGCGTGTGGTGCGGGTGGCAGTGTTGGGCTGTGGGCGGTTCGCCAATAGCACCCACCTGCCCAACTTGGCGCGTATCGAGGGGGCGCAGGTGGTGGCCGTGTGCGACCAGGACGGCGAGGCGGCCCGCGCCACAGCGGCCCGCTTTGGCGTCCCCCACGCCTATACCGACGGGTTCGAGATGCTGGCCCACGAGCAGTTCGAGGCCCTCTTTTCCATCGTCCCGGCCTATGGCCGGACGGCGGATGGCCCGGAGGCCGCCGCGGCGCGCCAGGGCATTCACCTGTTCAGCGAAAAGCCCCAGGCCGACGACCTGGCCGTGGCCATCGCCATTGACCGGGCCGTGCAGGCGGGCGACGTGATCAGCACCGTGGGCTTTCGCGAGCGCTACCGGCCCTTGTATCAGGAGGTGCGCGAGCGGATGGCGGGCTCGCGCCTGATCCACGCGCGGGTGCATTCGGCGCGCCCCTGGACGCCGCCTGCGGGCATCGAGGGCGACTGGTGGTGGGGCGAATACGCCCGACGCGGCGGCTGGGCCATGGAATGGGGCGTCCACGCCGTGGATTATGTCCGCTATATGGCGGGGCTGGACGTGGTCAGCGCCCAGGCATTCTACTTTGGCGAGGAGAGCCAGCCGGTGGACCTTTCCCAGGCGCTCCATTTCCAGTTGGAGAGCGGCGCCAGCATGGATATCACCGCGCTGACGGGGGTGGCCGCCGCCCCTGCCGAGCCGCTGATCACCCTGTATCATGAGCAGGGCACCCTGGGCCTGGTGCGCCACGGCCAGATGGTCTGGTCGCTGGTGGAGAATGGCGAGACGCTGCGCACCGAAGAGATGGACCCCTGGCTGGCCCACGACCGGCAGTTCATCGCGGCGGTGCGGGCGGGCGACCCGAGCCTGCTGCGCAACGACTATCACGACGGCCTGGCCTCGCTGGCGCCCATCCTGCTGGCCCGCGAATCGGCTCGACGCGGCGGCGCCTGCCTGGACGTGCCCAGCCTGGCCGAGATCGCGCCCAGGACGCCGCCCAGGGCGCGCCGCTAGCACGCGACCCATCATTGCGGATTGCGAGAGCGCGAGTTCGATTATCGGAATCTCTCGCAGAGAGCGCAGAGACGCAGAGGCACGAGACGGGCCGTAGGCTCTGCGGCTTGGCGACATACAAAAGGGCGAAACGCTCTGTTCTAGAGGGAGGACAACGGCGTACATGCAGCCGCAACAGCGTATTCTCAACGCCGAGGCGCTGACCGGCCACGGGAACGTGGCGGGGCGCCAGATCATGGTGCAGATTCTGGAAGCGGGCCTACAGGCCGCCGACCCCTATAACAATGTGGCGCGCATGGTGCGCCTGGAAGGCGACCGGCTCACCGTCGGCCACCCCGATTACATCCTGTCCGGCGACCCGCGCCAGACCCCCGAGGAGATTGACCTGCGCCAGGTGGAGCGCATCCTGATCTTTGGCGTGGGCAAGGGGGTCCAGCGCGCGGTCAAGGCGCTGGAGGACATCCTGGGCGAGCGGCTCAGCGGCGGCCACGTGATAGACAAGCAGGGTTGCCCCATCATCCTGGAGCGCCTGGATGTGACCCTGGGCGCCCATCCGGTGCCTGACGAGCAATGCGTCCTTGGGTGCCAACGCATCCTGGAGTTGACCCGCGACCTGACCGAGCGCGACCTGGTGTTCACCGTGATCGGCAACGGCGTGTCCTCACTGCTGACCTTGCCTGTGGCTGGCGTCAGCCTGGAGGAGGTCCGCGAGGTCACGCGCATCATGCAGATCGAGCGGGGCGCGCCCACCAATGAACTCAATCCGGTGCGCAACCACCTGGATCAGCTCAAGGGCGGACGCATCGCCCGGCATATCCATCCCGCCCGCGCCATCCACATCCTGACGGGCAGCTCGCTCAACTATGCCGCCGTCATGGATCGCAACATCTGGCTGCACACCATGCCCGAGCGCTCGACCTACGCCGAGGCGGTGGAAATGCTGCACAAATGGCAGGCATGGGACGCCGTCTCGCCGGGGGTGCGCCGGTTCCTCCAGGAAGCCGATCCGGCCCTGGAGACGGTCAAGCGCGGCGAGTACGAGCAGTATCGCTTTCGGGTGTTCGAGGCCATGCCGCAACATCTGGCGATGATCCCCACGGCGCGCCGCGTCGCTAATGAGCTGGGCTTGCCTGCCCACGTGCTCTATCGCTACGCCCACTTTGAGGCGGCCCCGGCGGCCACCCTGGCGGGCAGCATCGCCTGGAATATTGAGGAGTGGGGCGAGCCGTTCGAGCCGCCCTGCGTGCTGTTGGGCGGCCACGAGCTGTTGGTCACCGTGGGGCAGGAGAACGGTATGGGCGGGCGCAACCAGGAGTGGGCCCTGGCGGCGGCCCGGCGCATCGCGGGCAGCCCGAACATCGTCATGGGCTCCGTGGATTCGGACGGCAACGATGGCCCCGGCCACCAGTTCGGCGGCGATCCCTCGGTGCCGGTGTTGGCGGGCGGCATTGTGGATGGCTATACCTGGGATGAGGCCCGCGCCGCAGGGTTCGACCCCGATGCCGAGCTCCGCCGCCACAACACCTCGCCGGTGCTCTGGGGGGTGGGAAGCGGCGTGCGGGCCACGTTCAATATCAGCATCACCGACCTGACGGCCATTCTGATCCTGGGGCGCTCGGCGCCCAGGCCGCACCCGTAGGAGCGGAAGGGGATCCCGCGCTGCGCTTCCGAGCGTCAAGCGCGCAGAGGCCCTCATCCCCCTCCCCCCTTCTCCCATGCTGGCCATGGGAGAAGGGGGCGTTGGCCCGCAGCCCGGCTGTGCCCAAGGCGCGGGGGTTGAGGGCCGGCAAACGCCAAGCGCAGAGGGGTGGCTTGCGCAATACATGCGCCTGGGGCTACCCCTACAGAACGTCTTTGGGTAGGGGCAGCCCCCTGTGCCTGCCCCCGCAGACCGTTGACAAAGGAGGCACACACCATGTTGGTACTCGGCATCGTCGGCAGCCCCCGCAAAGAGGGGCGCAGCAATTCCCTGGTGGAGGCCGCGCTGCGGGGCGCTGCCGCCCAGGGCGCCCAGGTGCAACGCATCCACCTGATTGACTATGATATCCGGCCCTTTGCCAGCCAGGGCGGCGCCGCCGATGGCGTGCGCTTTGTGCCCGCCGAGCTGTGCGACCTGTGCGAGCAGGCCGATGCCCTGGTGGTGGGCGCGCCGGTCTATTTCGGGGACATCAATGGGCTGACCATGGATTTCATGGATAGCGTGCGCATCCGCAACGAAAACGGCAAGCCCGCCCTGGGCATCGCCATTGCCGGGGGCTCGGGCAAAGGGCTGTTCAGCGGCGTGCAGAGCATCTACCACTGGTTCTATCACCGCCAGATGCGGGCCATTGATCCCACGCCGGTGACCCGGTTCAACATGGAGGCGGCCCTGGCGGCGCTGCCCGAAAGCGGCGCGCGCCTGGTGGAGCTGGCCCGAGAGCCCCAGCCCTTCCCCGGCGCAGGGCGCGAGGACCGTTGGGCCGAGATCGTGGCCTATTATGCCGGACTGCCCTATCTCGACCAGGACCCGGTGGACGAGTTCCTGACGCTGGCGCAGCAGTTGGTGGCCATCTCGCAGGGCAAGGCCGCCCTGCCCGAGGCCCAGGCCGAGCTGGCCCAGGCGCTGGCCCTGGCAGAACAGGGCGACCGCGCCAACGCCGGCCGCCACGCCGTGCGCGCCTATGAGCTGCTGCTGGCCTAGCGCGCTGCCCAATCTGCCGTGGGCCAAGTATCTCGGCAGGTAGTATTGGGGCGCATCCGTCTCGCCAAGCCCTTCAATGGCGCCAGCATCGCCACATCCGTTCGTCTTGATTCGCCCCCTGGGGCTTTTGCGGCGCCTCGGACTCGGGTGTACAATCGGCGCTACGGCGATATGCCAAGACGCCCTGCTGCAACGGTGGAGGAAAGCATGGATCTGAACGACGAGACGCGCGCCATTATCGAGCGCGCCCTGGCCGAGGATATCGGCGCTGGCGATGTCACCAGCGCGCCCATCATCCCCGCCAATGCCCACCTCTATGGCGAGTTTCTGGCCAAAGAGGCCGGCATCCTGGCCGGGCTGGACGTGGTGCACGAGGTGTTCCGCCAGTTGGATCCCGCCATCGTCCTGAGCCCGCGCCTGCAAGATGGCGACGCCTTTGCCGTGGGCGATATCCTGGCCACCGTCTCGGGCAGTGGGCCCGGCATCCTGATGGGCGAGCGGGTGGCGCTCAACTTTTTACAGCGCATGTCCGGCATCGCCACCATGACCCACCGTTATGTGCAGGCCACGGCGGGCGCCCGCGCCCGCATCCTGGATACCCGCAAGACCATGCCCGGGCTGCGCGCCCTGGACAAGCTGGCCGTGCGCCTGGGGGGCGGCGTCAATCACCGGATCGGCCTATATGATATGGTGCTGATCAAAGACAACCATATCGAGGCGGCGGGCAGCATCACGGCGGCGGTGGAGCGCGTGCGCGCCGCCGGCATCGCCTTGCCCATCGAGGTCGAGATTGATGACCTGGCCCAGTTGGACGAGGCCCTGGCCGCCAACGTGGAGCGCATCATGCTGGACAATATGGATACCGAGACCATGCGCGCCGCCGTGGAGCGGGTCGCCGGGCGCGTCGAGCTAGAGGCCTCTGGGGGCGTAACCCTGGAGCGCGTGCCCGAGATCGCAGCCACCGGCGTGGATTACATCTCGGTGGGCGCCATCACCCACTCGGTCAAGGCGCTGGATATCAGCCTGGACCTGGTGATGCAGCCATCGTCCGGGCGCAAGGAGTAACATGAGCCTCGAAAGACGCATCGGTTGGGTGCCGGACGAGTACAACACCATGTCGCCCGGCGAGTTGGCTCAGAGGGTTGCCTACGCCAAGAGGGCGCTAGGGAGCCGCCTGACCATCCTGGGGCACCACTACCAGCGGGACGAGATCATCCGCTATGCCGATTACCGGGGCGACTCGCTCGAGCTCTCGCGCCGCGCCGCCACCACCGATTCCGAGTACATTGTCTTTTGCGGCGTCAATTTCATGGCCGAGACCGCCGCCGTGCTCTGCTCCCCCGATCAAACGGTGATGCAGCCGGTGGCAGAGGCGCTCTGCCCTATGGCCGAGATGGCCAGCCGCCGCCAGGCCGAGGCCACGTGGGAGGCCCTCTCCGCCGTGTGGGACGACCCGATCATTCCCATCACCTACCAGAACTCGACCGCCGAGCTCAAGGCCTTTGTGGGCGAAAAGGGCGGCGCCGTGTGCACCTCCTCCAACGCCCGCGCCCTGTTCGAGTGGGCTTTTGGCCAGGGCGGGCGCATCCTGTTCCTGCCCGATGAGCATCTGGGCGTCAACACCGCGCTGGATATGGGGCTGCCCGAGGCGGCCTTGGGCGTTTGGGATCCCTTGCACCCGCCCGATCCGGCCACGTTGGCCGGTTGCCGCGTGGTGGTCTGGAAAGGTTTCTGCTGGGTGCACACCGGCTTTGCCGTGGAGAGCGTGGCCCAGGCCCGCGCCCAATATCCCGACGCGCTGGTCATCGTCCATCCCGAATGCCCCCGCCCCGTGGTGGCCGCCTCAGATCTCTCCGGCTCGACGGCGCGCATCATCCAGGTGGTGGAAGAGGCCCCCACCGGCGCCACCATCGTCGTCGGCACCGAGTGCCACCTGGTGGAGCGCCTGGACAAGGAGCACCCCGACAAGCGGGTCATCCCGCTGAGCCTCCGGGCCTGCGGCTCGATGGCCCTCACCCAGCTCAAGCACCTGGCCTACATCCTCGATGGGCTGGTGGCAGGCGAAACGCGCAACGTGGTCACTGTGCCAGACGAGGTCGCCCGCTGGGCGCGCCTGGCGCTCGATAAAATGCTACAGATAGGGTAGGTGCGCATGGAGACTCTTACGCTGGCCCAGGCCGGCGACCCGATTCAGTGCGACGTGCTGATCATCGGCAGCGGCATCGCCGGAGCCACGGCGGCCCTGCACCTGGCCGAGAACTGCAATGCCCGCATCCTGTTGCTGACCAAGACCGATGACCCCCTGGAATCCAACACCTATTACGCCCAGGGCGGCATCATCTATACCGGCGAAGAGGACTCGCCCGAGCAGTTGTCCGAGGACCTGACCCGCGCCGGAGATGGCTTGAACAATCGCGAGGCGGTTTCGATCCTCTCACACGAGGGGCCTCGCCTGGTGCGAGAACTGCTGATTGAAAAGTACAAGGTGCCCTTTACCCTCACCCCCGAGAGCAAGCTGGAGCGCACCCGCGAGGCGGCCCACTCTACCAGCCGCATCTTGCACGTCAACGACGCCACGGGCCGCGCCATTCAGCAGGCCCTGGTGCAAGCGCTGCGAGAGCACCCCAATATCGAGATCATGACCCGCTATACGGCGGTAGACCTGCTGACCCCGGCCCACCACTCGACCAATCGCCTGGCGATCTATGAGCCCCTCTCCTGCGTGGGGGCCTATGTCTATGATGACGAGACGCAGACGGTGCAGCCGATCCTGGCCAAGGTAACGGTGCTGGCCAGCGGCGGGCTGGGCCAGATCTTTATGCACACCACCAACCCCGAGGGCGCCACCGGCGACGGCCTGGCGATGGCCTATCGGGCCGGGGCGCGCATCATCAACGCCGAGTACGTCCAGTTCCACCCAACGACGTTTTACAACCGGGGGCGCGCCCACTTTTTGATCAGCGAGGCGTTGCGGGGCGAGGGCGCGCGGCTGATCAACGCCCAGGGCGAGCGCTTTATGTCACGTTACGCCCCCGAGTGGCAGGAGCTGGCCCCCCGCGATGTGGTGGCCCGCAGCATCCACCGGGAGATGCTGGCCAGCGGCGCCGACCACGTCTATCTGGATATCGCCTCGGTCATGTCCCCCGAGACGATCCGCGACCGCTTTCCCACCATCTATGAGAGCTGCCTGCGCTTTGATGTGGACCCCACCACCGACCCGATCCCGGTGGTGCCAGCCGCCCACTATTTCTGCGGCGGCGTCTGGGTGGACGAATGGGGGCGCACCAGCCTGCAACGCCTGTATGCCGTGGGCGAGGTCTCTTGCACGGGCGTGCACGGGGCCAACCGCCTGGGCAGCGCCTCGCTGCTGGAGGGGCTCGTCTGGGGCACCCGCGCTGCACGGGACATCCTTTGGCAGATCGGCGGGCTGGATCAGCCCGAGCCGCGCTTTATCCCGCCCTGGGAGGTCACCGGCACCGAGGCGGCAGACCCGGCCCTGGTGCGCCACGACATGGAGACCATCCAGCATTCCATGTGGTACTATGTGGGGCTGGTGCGCAGCCGTCGCCGCCTGGAGCGGGCCTTGCGCGACCTGAACAACCTGAGCCAGGACATTGACGCGTTCTACCGCACCACCCGCGTCGAGCCCCAGATCATCAGCCTGCGCAACGCTGTACTGGCGGCCCTGATTGTGGCGCGGGCGGCCTGGGAGAACCGTGAGAGCCACGGCTGCCACTATCGCGAGGACTGAGGGGGCGAGAGGTTTTTCCAGCGCAGGGTGTAGCCACGATCGTGGGCCACTTGATGCCTCGGCAGAGGGCATTGGGACGCGGGCGCTTTGTTGGCGGGCGAGACGCCCGCCCTCCATGTGGCATCGGCGCACCGGGTGTACGGCACACCTGGTGTGCGGCGCACAGGGTGCGCTTGGCCTAGCCGTGCAAGGATTCCCTACAGCCTTGCACAGACCCCTACCGCACGCCCCGCAGCGCGAAATCGGCGATGCGGGCATTGACCTGGGCCGCCTGCTCGATCTGCAGGGCATGCCCGGCTCCGGCGATCACCACAAGCTGGGCGTCGCCCAGTTGCGCCGTGATCTCTTGCACCCTTGCGGGGGGCACGCGCCCGTCCATCTCTCCCGCCAGCGCCAACACCGGCATGTTCACCCGCGCCAGGGCCTCGGGCAGATCGTTGTCCGCCGGCGAGAGGGCCATCGCGCGCAGCGCCTCGGCAGTGTCCTCTACGCGGGTGGCCGGGCGCACTTGGTCCCAATAGTCGCGGGGGATGGCCTCTGCATCGGCAAAGGCCGCCGCCTGGTTGGCGCGCCACACCGGCCCGCCTGAGGAGACGACCCACATGGCCGCCGGCCCCAGATAGGGCAGTTTGGCGATCTGCCGCCAGAGGGGGGCCACGCCATCCTGCAGAATGGGCGCAAGGAGCGCCAGGCGTCCGGCGAACTGGGGCTGTTCCGCAACAAGCTGCAGCGCCACCGCCGCACCCCAACCGTGGCCCACCAGGGTCGCATCGCTGACGTATAGCTCATTGAGGACTTGGGCCAGGGTGTTGGCCTGGGAGCGCAGGCTATAGTTGGGTGTCAGCTCGCGGGCCGAACGCCCAAAGCCGCGCAGGTCCACGGCGATCACCCGCAAGCCCGCGTCGGCTAGCTCGCGGGCGTTGGCCAGCCACATGGCCGAGCCCTCGACGGCATAGCCGTGCACCAGCACCACCACCGGCGCGCCTGCCTGGCCCCATTCCTGGTAATAGATCGGTTGCTCGTCAATCCAGAGCCAGCCGCCCCCCTGGACGTCCTCATCCAGCGCCACCCGCTCCCAGTTGTTGACGTTGACCGCAGCATAGCCCCAGAGCAGGATGGCGCCCACCACCACGACCAGCGCAGCGGCCAGGGCCAGGTTCCAGATCCAACGAACGACGGTAACCAGCGCTTTCACCCTTGCATCAGACCCTTTCCGTGCTCGGATTGTGGATGGCGCCCAGTGGCAGGGCTGCTGCATTCTAGCATGGCGCCCCTGGCGAGGCAAAACGTTGCGCGCCCGAGCCCTGCCCGCCCAGTTGCCGCCGGCGCCGAGCGATGCTACATTCGTGGCGTCGGTTGGCGTGGAACGTACAGATCGAGCGGGAGGGCAATGGCGCGCACGGTGCACATTACGTTGGACGAGATGGCCCACGGCGGCGACGCCGTCGGGCGGCACGAGGGCCAGGTGGTCTTTGTGCCCCTGGCCCTGCCCGGCGAGACGGCGCGAGTCGAGCTGGTGGAGCAGCGCAAGGGCTATGCCCGGGGCGCTTTGGTCTCCATCGAGGCGGCCTCGCCCCAGCGGGTGGCGCCCCCCTGCCCCTACTTTGGGCGCTGCGGGGGCTGCCAGTGGCAGCACGCCGCCTATCCCGCCCAACTCGCCTTCAAGGAGCAGATCGTGCGCAGCCAGCTCGTGCGCATTGGCGGCCAACAGAGCCCGCTGGTGCGTCCCATGCTGGGCATGGGCGAGCCCTGGCGCTACCGCAACCATGTGCAACTGCGCATAGACCGAGAGGGGCGCGTGGGCTACTATGCCCTCAAGAGCCACGATGTGACGCCGGTGGACGATTGCCCCATCGCCCACCCCCTCCTGGCATCCATGTGGGACCTGATCGCGAGCTGCCGGGCGCGGGCCAGCCGCATCTCGCTGCGGGCCGGGGTGCACACCGGCGAGCGGCTGGCTATCATCGCGGGCCTGGACGAGACGCCCCCCGCCCTGGAGCGCCCCCTGCCCTACAGTTGCCTGTACATGGCCCCCTCCGGCGCGGCGCACCTGCTCTGCGGCGCAGACCACCTACACGAGCGCCTGCTGGGGCGCCGGTTCCGCATCTCTGCCGACGCCTTTTTCCAGAACAACACCCCCCAGGCCGAGGCGATGATCGAGGTGCTGCGGGGCTATTTGCAGCTACGGCCGGGTGATACGCTGCTGGATGCCTATTGCGGCGGCGGGGCCCTGGGCCTCTCGCTGGCGGGCGAGGGCGTGGCGCTCCTGGGGATCGAGGCCTGGCCGCCCTCGGTGGAGGATGCGCAGCACAACGCCCAGGGCCAGGCGACGATCTGGCAGGGGGACGTGGCCGACGTGCTGGCCGCCCAACGGCCCCAGGTGGACGCCATCGTGCTAGACCCGCCCCGCGCCGGTTGCACGCCGGAGGCGCTGGCGGCCCTGGCCGCCACGGGCGCGGGGCGCATCGCCTATGTCTCGTGCGATCCGGCCACCCTGGCGCGGGACATTGGGCGGCTGGGCGCCCTGGGCTATGCGCTGCGCGAAGTGCAGCCGGTGGACATGTTCCCCCAGACGTACCATATCGAGGCGGTGGCCTGGCTAGAGAGGGAGCGATAGCGCACGCGCCCCTTTTATCGGTTTATCCGCATCGAGCCTCCATCTGATCGCGCTCTGGACAAAAGGCGGCAAACAACTATGAATGAGGAGCTCATCGCGCCGTGCGGCATGAACTGCGCGCTCTGTGTCCATTATCAGGCCATGGCTCACGATCTGAACAAACGGGGCCTGCGGAGAAAGTACTGCCCAGGCTGCCTGCCCCGCGGACAGGGCTGCCTGCACATGGGCGACACGTGCGATACGCTCAAGAACGGTCTACTCAGGTCCTGCCACGAATGTGGCGCGCTTGCGTGCAAGCGGCTCAAAGCGCTCGATAAACGCTACCGCGCCAAGTACCATATGAGCATGCTGGAGAACCTGGCCTATATCCAGGAGCATGGCATCGAGGCGTTCCTGGCAAAGGAGGAGGAAAAGTGGCGCTGCCCGACCTGCGGCGGTTTGATCTGCTGTCACAACGGGCTCTGCCTGAGGTGTGACCTGGATACATTGATCCAGAACAAAAGGTACCGTTGGGGCGAGACGTAGAGCCCGTGTATCCACGCCTGTTCAGCTATTCATCGGCGTACGCAAGGACATCCGCGCCAAGATCGGCAAGCAGCCGGGGGATACGGTGAGGGTGACGCTGCAGGGAGCGGAGCGCGGGCAGATAAGAGGACAGAGGGCACCCTCAAACGATGGGAAGCCCTGTGCAGACCCTCGACGCTCACTCGCATATTCTCTGCAATCTGCACTCGGTTCCGTTATGTGTGGGCGATATGTTGGTGGGCCACTCATGGCAGTAGCCCCCCCTCTGAGCCTCGGATCTAGCCCCTTGCCATCTTGAGGCAGGCAAACCTACCTCGGAACACTCAAAGGCCCAAGGCATCTAGATAACTCAGTTCCCCTGGAGGGACTCCGGCCATTTCGAGGGGGCTCTTGCCGGAGCGGCGGTAGTGTCGTTTGCGTTCACTCCTCATCTGAGCGGGCGTAAAGTTCCGATAGATTCCCCAGACCAGCGCCGCCCGCTCCAGGCGCTCGTCGCAGCCGTGGTTGCGACCGTGGCCCAGCCTAAGACGAAAGTCGCGCCATAGCCACTCAGGCCCGACCCGCAGCAAGCCCCTTTGTTCCTCCAGTTGGTACACCAGCAGACGATCCAGTTGTGCATCCAGCCGTGCGGCCAGGCGCGCCCCCTGTTCGTGCGCCTGGAGCTGCTGCAAGGCTTCCTCGGCTTTCTCATAGCACGGCGCATCCAAGACACCATGGATCAACGCCAATAGCTCGCGTCGAACCTGCTTACGAACCGTTCGAGCCACCTCCTTGGGCAACCCTTGTACCGCTTGTCTGATCGCCCGCGCTATCTCCTTGCTCAGGTTCAGTCACACATGTAGGATGCAGCGCTGCTGATTGACCCAGTTCAACCCTTCCCGCAAGTACGCGCTCAGCCCGTGCGCCCCGTCACTGGTGATCCCACGTAACGCCTGCAAGTCCAGCCCTGCTACTCCCGCACGCCCAAACAGCTTCCCCCAAGAGCTGGCGCTCTTTTCTCCCTCCACGACCACCGGCGGATACACCAGCCCTGTGAGACTGTCCGTTACGACCAGCACCACCCGTTCTACGCCCCCTCGCAGGCGTGCCCACAGCCCATCCACACCCACTCGCCCCGAGTTGGCGATCCCTTCCAGTTGTCCCTTGATCGTCTTTTGTGCTTCGCGCCCGATCCCATCCAGCCAGCGATGCACGCTGCTGGCACCCAGGTAGCAGTCTTCGCTTCCCTCCGGGCGTTTGGCGGGCGCATGCCAGATCAGCCAGCACTCCTGCCGCCCCATCTCGGAGCGTAATAGCTCCGCAATCCGCCGCAAAGAGCCTCCCTGGTGTTGCCAGTCATCCACCGCCTTACGCCGCACATCGCGTGCGTACCGACCCTTCTCCACGAGCTCGGCCGACTTTTCGCTGTAGCTGCGCTTGCACAACAGACACCAATGCCGTTGTACCCGTACCTCCTGGCGCCCCTCCAACGTCCATGGATAGCGCATGTAGACGCCATGTTTGCGCGTCTGTGTCTGCTCACACCACGGACACCGTCGCCAATCCTGCCCCGTCCGCTTCGCCGATCCCAGTTTTGACTCGACAAACTGTTGCGCTCGCTCTATGATGTTCATGGGCTCCGCTTCCCTTTCTGTTGTTCCCACGGCAGAATGGCAGCAGAGCTCTTGTCTGTCAATTCGTTCCTCTCTCCCCTGTTACCAACACATAACGGAACCGAGTCAATCTAACTTTTCTTCGCAGTGCTTATAAGCACTATAAGTATTAAGAGGTAAGGTACTACTAGGAATAGGAGAAAGGCGGTCATGCTTTCGATCAGGTCTACCGGCTCGTTCGGCGCTATGGAGAGTTGGCCGGGATCACGGGGGTGCGCTGTTCGCCACATACCCTCCGACATACGTTTGCGAAGAGCTTTCTTCTGAATGGCGGCGATTTGTTCACCCTGCAGAAGATCCTCGGCCACTCAAGCCTGGCAGTGGTGCGGATGTATGTTGAACTCACGCCCGAAGAGGTTCAGATTCAGCACCGTCAGTACAGCCCGATGGACCGACTGAAGACATAATACGTCCACGTGTCTACCATCTGGATTCGTGATTCGCTATGGCGTATTGGGCGAGGTGGTTGATCCCATCGTGCGCCTGTCGGCCGCCTCGCTCATGGGCCAATCGCCCAGCAGGACGCTATCGAGTGTCCGCCGCCATTGCTGGCATCCATGCGTGGCGCGCCTAGAGGGAGCGTTTGCGGCCATTGGGTACCGCAAAGGATGCCTCCCATCTGACTGAGAAACGGGATAGTGGGCGTCAAGGATGGGCTCACGACGTGGGAGGCCGAGAGGCTAGATCTTCCAAGGAATGCCAAGTTGGTCTCGATGTGCTTGGGGACGGAGCCAACCCGAAGTGCGTCTAGAAAGGATACACCACGAGCACACCGCCATAGTCCTGTCCCGGGTTCAGGTCCTCTGACCATATGTTCTGACAGCCCAACTGGATGGCGCTCTCGACAATCATGGCGTCCCAGAACGAGATCTGATAGCGCTGCTGGAGGCGGATCGCATCCAGGATGTCCTCCACACCAGGACGATGGACACGCCAGACCCCCAGATCAGCGACGAGGCGGGCCGCCACAGAGGCCGCCAGCGGCTTGGCGACCTTTTGGGTTACGTTCACATAGAACTCCTGCAGCACCTGGATGCTCAGGCACCCCTCGCCCGATTGCCATAGCCTACGGAGCAGATCCTGGGCGCGGACATGCTTTTCTCCCGCGGAGCGATCATGGGCGTATACGAGGATGTTGGTGTCGACGAATTGCAGGTTGCTAGGTTCGCTCATGCAGCTCATCTCGCCGGGTCACTATCTGGCCACCGCTGCCCAGATCAGCGCCCTGCTCCAGCCACTGCAGGTGGCGTTGTTGCGCATGGGCATAGGCATCCTCTTGCTCTACCAGCACCTCAAGAGCCCGGGTTAGCAGGCCAGACACCGATGTCCGCCGCTTGACGGCCAGCAACTTGACCTTGTGCAGTGTCTCTTTGGGAATCGAGAGGGTCACATTCTGTCTTTCCATGGCTTCCTCCACGCAATCCAGTGTAGCACGTAAACACGTGCACGTCAAGGCATCTGGGAGCCCTCAAATGTTGTTGTCGAGTTAGGCCAAGGCGGCGTAGCCTGTTTCAGGTGGCCCCAGCCATGGCTAAGCCAGGCCGCCCGGGCCATAGCCCCGCCGCGCTTGGCGCCCAGGGCCAGGTGCAGCTCCAGATAGGGCGCCCGAACGCCGGCGACGGGCTCCTGACGATAGGGCGCCAGGGGTGCAAAGGGCTCGATGTAGGGACGCGCCGGGTACTCCTCCGCGCCCAGCACCGGTTTGAGCATCTCGTTGAGCAGGCCGATCAGATGGCCGTGGGCGCGATAGGAGGTCTTGAGGTGAAAGCAGGCCCCGCGCGCCTCAATCTCCTGGCAGAGCTCGCGAAAGACAGTCACATCGGCCCCACGAAAACGATAGATGGATTGCTTGCCGTCCCCGACCACGAACAGCCGCCCGCCATCGCCGTTGAGCAGCTCGATCAGGTCGCGCTGCCGGGCGTTGGTATCCTGGAACTCGTCCACCAGCAGTGCCTGCACCTGGCCTTGCCAGTAGGCGCGCACGCCCGGATGGTCGCGCAAGAGCGCCACGGCCCCGGCCTCCAGGTCGTCAAAATCCAGGGCGCGGCGCTGGGCCCTGTGCAGGGCATAGCGCCGGGGGACCCAGGCGGCCAGGGCGCGCAACGCCGGCAGGTGGGCGGCTCACGCTCGGTCCGCCTCGTTGATCTCCAGGGTCAGCATCGCGGAGCGCTCACGGCACAGGTCGCGCAGGGGCCCCATAAGGAGCTTGACCTCGGCCAGATCGGCCTTGCCCCCCGCCCAGGCCCCTTGCTTGCCAAAGTTCAGCCGGATGCCATCGAGCACGGCGTGGAGGCGCCCTCGGGGCAGTTCGCCATCGGACAGGGCATCCAGCACCTCCCGCCGCTGGGCCGCCATTCGGTCGTCAGGATCCAGCGGGAGGCACTGGGCCAGCAGCCCAGCGGCTCCGGCAAAGCCCGGATCGGCCAGCAGCGCCTCCCAAGACGCCTCGCGGGCGGCGGCGCGCGCAGCACGCGCCGCGCCGGCTCGATGTCGCTCCGGCGCAGCAGCAGGTCGAGATCGCTCATGGGGCGCAAAGCGGGCCCTGGATAGAGCAGGTGGCAAAGGGCGCCCTCCTTGACGACCAGCGCCTCGATGCCCACGGCGTCCAGTTCCCGCAGAACCTGGGTCAGCGTCTGGGCGCGCACCAGGTTGGCGTGCCGGTGCGCTAGATAGAGGCCCTGGAGCGCGCGGACCGCCTCGTCGGGCAGCCCCACCTGGGCAGCGCGCAGATGCCGGTAGACCAGCGGCGCGACGCCGTGGCGCTCGGCCTGGGCCACAAAGGAGGTCCAATCCCTCACCTCGTGGGCCAACTGCGCCACCTTGCGTCTCTTGCGCACATGGATCCAGTTGGGTACAACAAGCCAGCAGTTGTCGGTCGCTCATGGGCGGCATTCTAGCACGGTTGCACCAGGCCGTCGAGATTGGGTATCAGTTCAGAATTGGGGGGAAAGCGGTCAACACGCTGTGGACGGCAGCAGCGACCCTTGGAGCGTGGGCGTCTCGCCCGCCTTGTAGGGACTAGGCCAACGGTGGCGCAACCACCGTCCCTAGCCCCTACCACAAAAACATAGAAAGGCGCACTAAACACGTATGGGCAAAGCTGAAGCTAGACGCATGTATGCGTCCATAGCGTCCACAGCCGAGGACATGTACTCACCGCTTGCGGTGTGTTGGCATCACCGTTCTAAACACTCAAGAACTCGTCCCCCAAAATCTGAATAGACCTCATGCGCGGGGCGCACCACCAAGGATGAAAATGGGGTGCAGCGGAGCGCGTTTTGGGGTGCCAGGGCAGATCTGGATATGCTTGCGGTAACGGCTGGTCTGAGGGCGAGTATCACTGGTGCTGAGAGCCTGATGAATAGACAGCCACGGATGCCCTGGAGCACCATCAATTGTTGCCATGAGCACGCGAGGTAGAATTCTTCCTACGAGGGCGTCCGTCCAGCCGAATTCTCTGGGGAGGAAGTTCATGCTGAGGGTCATCTACAAGCAGGTCGGCGGGTTGGACGTGCACAAGAAGACGGTGGTGGCCACGCGGATGCGGGTAACCACGGATGATCGGGTGGAGTGGGAGACCAAGACCTTTGGGACCACGACACCAGAGCTGTTGCAGTTGCATGACTGGCTCTATGCCTGGGAGTTGAGTCATGTGGCCATGGAGAGCACAGGCGACTACTGGAAGCCGGTGTACAACGTTCTCCAAGACAGCTTTGAGGTCTGGCTGGTGAACGCACAGCACGTGAAGCGCGTATCCGGGCGCAAGACGGATGAAGGACAGCGAGTGGTTGGCAGAACTGATGCTGCACGGCTTGTTGAAGGCCAGCTTCATTCCGCCCAAACCACAACAAGCCTTGCGTGATATGACGCGCTATCGCACGACGCTGGTGCAGGAACGGGCGCGGGTGATCAATCGCGTGCAGAAGCTGCTAGAAGGAGCGAATATCAAGCTCTCGTCAGTGGCGACGGACATCATGGGGATGTCGGCGCGAGCGATGTTGGCCGAGATCGCGGCAGGGCAGACCGATGCTGCGGCGCTGGCCAATCTTGCCCGGGGGCGGATGCGCAACAAGCTCTCCGAGTTGGAGAAGGCGCTGACAGGGCTTGTGCAACCGCACCATCGCTTTCTGCTGGCTCAGCAGTTGGTTCATATCGACTTTCTGGATGAGCAGATCGAGGTGCTCAGTATCGAGATCGAGCAGCACCTCGATCAGATGGGTTGGCCAGATGAGCCGTCATCGGCCAGCCCCCTTTCCGAGTCAGAACCCAGTGTCGAGGCCGAAGACGAGATGGAGGTCCCCTTGACCTGGAATACGGCGGTGGCGCTGCTGGACACCATGCCGGGGGTCAACCGACGGGTGGCGGAAGTGATGTTGGCAGAAATGGGGGTAGACATGAGCCGCTTCGAGACAGCGGATCATCTGGCCTCCTGGGCCGGATTGGCGCCGGGGAACCATGAGAGCGGCGGCAGACGCCTTTCGGGGCGCACCAACAAGGGCAACCGCTCTTTATCCACCATCATGGTACAAGCCGCATGGGCGGCGGTGCGAACCAAGGATACATTCCTGAGTGCCCGCTACCAGCGCTTGGCCGCTCGGCGTGGTAAGGGGCGCGCCATCGTGGCTGTTGCGCACTCGATGCTGCTCAGTGCTTGGCATATGCTAACTCATCTGCAGCCCTATCAGGAGCTGGGTGGCGACTACTTTGACCAGCGCAGGAAGGAGTCCAAGGTCAATTACCTGGTTCGGCGGCTGGAGCAGCTAACCGGCAGCTCTGTCAACATCAAACTCCAGACCGCCGCCGCATAGCACTCTATTTTCGAGGTAGGCCACCAAGCCTTTCCAAGAGCTCACCAGATGATCTCTATACTACATGCCCCGGTAGCGACCTGGGTTCTCGATCGCGTCATCGCGCGATGGGGCAGCGCAAACGAGGGCATCGTCCGGCTAGACCAGGACGGTCGGAAAACGATCTCATGTGAATCATGCAAGCTCGAAGGAGTTCAATCGCTCGCGCCGTTGGCGCCAATCGGGAAGCACCCGACTGAGTAGCTCATAGTAGCCCTTGCCGTGATGCGGCTCCACCAGATGGCAAAGCTCGTGCAGAACGACATAGTCAATGAGCAAGGTTGACACCTGCACTAGCTTGACGTTGAGGCTGATGCGCCCACTTGGACTGGCGCTTCCCCAGCGCGTGCGCATCTTGCGCACAGCGAGGGCCGGGAGCGCCACACCCAGTTGCTCGATCCGCGGATAGCAGGCCGCCAGCCGTTCGCTGAACACCTCGCGCGCCCTGGCGCGGTACCAGCGCTTGACGAGGGTTTCGACGCGGCCTTTGGCTCTGTCGCGAACCGAGACCAGGATGAACTGGCCATCCAATGATACGCTCTCGGGCTCTCCATCCATCACCCTGAGCCGGTATTGTCGGCCCAGGTAACGATGCGTCTCGCCGCTCACGTACTCGCGCGGAGGCAGGTCGGGCGAGTAGCGCGCATAGTCGTCCAGGCGTTTGGCGATCCAACGCGCGCGTCGCTGCAGAACGCTCTCGACGTCCGCCTGTGGCGTGCCTGGCGGGGCCTGCACCACCACGCTCAGGTCGGGATGCACCGTAACCCCTAGCGTCTTGCGCGGCTCGTAGCGGAGCGTGTACGGGATGATTCGGGTTCCGTACGTGAGCTGTCTGCCCTGTGCGTGGCTCATGTTGGGTCTCGGTGGCGGGCGACCTCGATGACCTGCTCCTCGATCATGTCCAGCTCGGCGTCAGAGAGGACTATGCCCACGTCGTCCAGCAGCGCGTACAAGGGATCATCCATGGCCAGCTTGATCTGCTTCTGCAGGTCATGGTTCGCCGCCCAGTCCACGCGCTTTTGCGCGGCGATGACCTCCTCTAGAGCGATAGCGGCTTGGGCGCAGAGCTCCTGCACGTTGGCGGATACGCACTGGCGTTGGTCCAGCGCGTCTATGAGCAGCCCATAGTAGGCAGGTGCGTCACGGTAGGCGCCCAGGCGAGCCGGGATGCCCTCCGCCTGGCCGCTGCGGACCTCCCGCAAGATGTCGCGGGCGCGCTTGAGATACTCCAGCGCGTCTATGCGTTGCTGCCGAAAGGCATCAATGGTGTCCTGGATCATGGCTGAAAACCGGCGATACAGCGCCGGATCGCGCTGCAGATTGGCGCTGATGGCCGCCTTGATGTGGCTGGCGATCATGTCGGCTTGGGCGGCGGGCGTGCTCAGTCTTTCCACGGCGGCGTCGAACGCGGCGCCGCTGAAGATGTCCACGCTCTCTGTGACCACCGAGATCTCGTAGGACGAGATATGCTCGTCAAGCAGTTTGCGCACCCGCGCCTCGTACGCGCCATAGTCCACCGCCTCGGCATAGCGCTGGCGTACGGCGGCGCGCAGGTTATGGAAAAAGGCCAGGTCGCGCTTGTATGCCTCGATACGCTCTAGAGGCACCTCGTCGAAAAAGCGCACCGAGCCGGTCGCCACCTTGAGCGCCTTGGCAAACTCTGTGAGGGCGGCGTAGAACCGGTCGCGCACGTCCTCCGGCTCCAGGAAGCGTTGCAGGGCCTCGATGTCCTGACGGTTGGGCACCGGCGCGAACACGCTCCAGAGCGCGCTGTGCAGTTGCGGGAGGCGTCCGATCTCGGCGGAGACGTCGGTGACGGTGCCTGCGACATCCTCGGCGTCATAGCCCTCCAGGGCGTTGTAGGTATCCAGGGCCTCATTGAGCTCGCCGAGAATGCCCCGATAGTCAACGATATAGCCGAACTGCTTGCCCTCGAACACCCGGTTGACCCGCGCAATGGCCTGCAGCAGGCCGTGCTCCCTCAGGTCCTTGTCGAGGTAGAGCACCGTGTTGCGCGGCTCGTCAAAGCCCACCAGCAGCTTGTCCACCACGATGAGCAGCTCGACACCATCCTCCCGGCCAAAATCGGCGATGATCTCCCGGTTGTAGCGTGTCTCGCTGCCATAGCGCTCCATCATCCGTTGCCAAAAGGCCTGCACCTCGGGGGCGCTAGAATCCACCTCTTCGTGGCCCTCGCGGGTGTCGGGGGCAGAGATGACCACCGCGCTGCTGATCGCGCCAAACGCATCGAGGTACGCCTTGTAGCGCAGCGCCGCGGCCTTGCTGGAGGTGGCCAGTTGCGCCTTGAACCCGGTGCCCTGCCAGTTGCGCCGATAGTGCTCGCTGATGTCGAACGCCACCATCTTGATGCGCTGGTCGGTCTCATAGATGGCGTCGGCGCGGCTGTACTTGCGCTTTAGGTCGAGTTTCTGCTCTTCGCTCAGATCGCGGGTGACGCGCTCGAACCACTGGTCAATGGCGTTCTGCTCCACCGACAGCTCTGCCAGGCGGCCCTCGTAGATGAGCGGGACCACCGTGCCGTCCTCGACGGCCTGGCGCATGGTGTACTTGTGGATGAACCCGCCAAAGCGCGCCGCGGTGCTCTTTTCCGCCTTGAGCAGCGGCGTGCCGGTGAACCCGATGTAGCAGGCGTGGCGCAGCACCTGGCGCATGCGCGCGTGGGCCGTGCCATACTGGCTGCGATGGCTCTCGTCCACCAGCACAAAGGTGTTATAGTCCGTGTCGCGCACGTCGCCCGGCGCTCCGGCGCCGACCTGCGCCGCCGTATCGAACTTGTCTATCACCGTGGTGATGATATCGGCCCGCCCACTGCGCACCAGGCTGGCCAGGTGCCGCCCAGAGGTCGCCTGGGCCACCCTTTTGCCGCAGTGCCGAAAGGTGCGGGTGATCTGGTCATCCAGGTTGATGCGGTCGGTGACGATCACCACCCGCGGGTTCGGGATGGCCGGGTGCAGGGCCAGGGCCTTGGCCAGCCACACCATGGTCAGCGACTTGCCGCTGCCGGTGGTGTGCCAGATGACGCCCCCAGTCCGCTGGGGCCCCGTGCGCATGCGCGTGTGGCCCAGCCGGGCGACCCGCTCCACCGTCTGGCGGACGGCGAAATACTGCTGATAGCGGGCGATCTTTTTGATGCCCCCGTCAAACACGATAAAGCGATAGGCCAGCTCCAGCAGGCGCTCGGGCCGCAGGAGGGCGTACAGAGCCCGATCCTGTGGGGTGGGCAGGCGCTCGCCCAGGTCGCCGAAATGTGCGGCCACCGCGTCGCCATGCTCACGCCAGCCGTATAGCCCTTTGCGCTCGTCAGGGGTCAGGGGGCGATTGATCAGGGCGGCCACGGGCGGGTCGAGGTCGGTGGGGCGTGCGTTGCCAGCGCCATCCACGGCCTGCTCGCTCCAGGCCACCCAGTACTCCAGGGGCGTGCCGGTGGTGCCGTACAGGGCATCGTTGACGCTGATGCCCAGCAAGAGCTGCGGGTAGAGGAACAGCCCGGGGACCTCGTCGCGCCCCTGGTTGCGGATCATCTGGCTGATGGCCTGCTGCACGGCCTTTTTCTTGCCCCTTTCCAGGTCAGGCCGCTTGCACTCGATCACCGCCAGGGGGATGCCGTTGACAAAGAGGACGATATCGGGGCGGCGTGTGTCGTGCCGGCCGGCCCGCTGCACGGGGAACTCGTCGGTGACGTGGTAGACGTTGCGCTCCGGGCGCTGCCAGTCAATATAGTGCAGGGTGTGGGAGCGGGTGTCGTCCTCGATGGTTTGGGGAAGGCTGGTGCCCAGGGTGAGCAGCTCGTAGACGCGCTCGTTGGCTTTGATCAAGCCGTCTGCCATCGGCTCATCACGCAGGCGGCGGATGGCGGCCTGGATGTTGGCCTCGCTAAAAGGCACCCTCTCGCCGCGCCGCTGGATGGCGTTGTGCTCGCGCAGCCAGGGCGCCAGCACGCCCTTGAGCAAGACCTCCCGCTCGCTGTTGCCCCGCAACGCCAGCGCCTCGGCAGGCGGCAGATACCGGTACCCCAGCGCCATGAGGAGCTGTAGCGCGGGCATCTGCGAGATCAGAGCTTCGCGAAAGGCGATGGACATGGCGGCACCCCCGATGGTGCAGACGAGCTACAGGATTCTGTAACCCGGCAAGAGATGTTACAGAAAAACGCGACGACTTTGACGGCCCCGCTACGACTCCACTCTGAGCAGACTCCTGGCAAACTTGCAAGTAATCCTTGACAGTTGCCTCCCAGCAAAGCACGCGCCGCATCCTCCGGTGTGAAACACCTGTACCCCAGCGCCATCAGCAGCCGCACGGCGGGAATCTGCGAGATCAGGGCTTTGCGAAAGGAGGGGGTCTCGCCTATCATGGCGTGCCTCTATCTCTACGCTCATGGCCCGGACGGTGACCCCGCCAGGGCTTGACGCAACCGGCGCCTATCCCTCGGCCTCATCCAACTCGTCCAGCCAAGCGCTCACCTCGCGTCGCAGCACGGGCAGATCAACCTGGAGGGCGTTCCGGACGATGTCATCATCTGTCAGTGCATAGCCGTGAATCAGTCGGTTGCGGAATCCGATGACCCGTTGCGCATTGCTGATGCGTCGCTCCAGCTCGGGAGCCATGCGCAATGCCCGATGTAGCGCCTCGCCGATGGTAATGAACTGGCGCTCGACAGCCGAACGCAAAAGCAAGCTCTGCGCATAGTCTTCCAGGGTGCGGCCTTGGATGAACTCTTGCAGGTTGGCTGCCGCCTGGACGATGTCGTAGAGGTACACGCGTATGTCACGCCGCCTCATAGAGTACCACCTCGCTTGCCTCCAACGCGCGGCGAAAGTAGGGGTTCTTGATGGGCCGGTACTCGACCAGATCAACCGTGCGCTGAAACAGCTCTTCCAGCGCTTCCATAAGGCCAAAGTAGCACTCGCTGTGCTCGGCTGGGCTCTGTGGCGCAAACTCGACGGCAAAGTCGAGATCGCTCCGGCTCGGGTCGAATGTCTCGTCGGTGGCTGAGCCGAACAAGGCCAGGCGGCGCACCCGATAGCGTGCGCAGAGGGCCTCTAGCTCGGCGCGTTTCTCCTCTATGAGCGAGAGCATGGCGATCTCCTCTTGATCCTGAACGGCAGCTTGAAGCGCCGCGCCAGATCACAAGCGAGCGACTTGATACAGAAAGAGTATAGTCCATCATCCCTTCTGGGGCCACGTGCTGTTGCGCTGCTAATGGGTGCTACTCGACCTCGTAGACCCTGACCCAAAGGCGGCCTTTGATGCACAGCCCAAAGCGGCCGGTCACTCTGCAATCGCACGCTGTCTCTTGGCACGATCGTCGAAACGTTTCGGCACGTTGTGCGACTTCTGCCTTGGTTATCTCTAGGGCCTCACCTGGACGCAGCGAGAATAGATGATTGAGACCATTACTAGGCTTCCTCAGATAAGCAGCCATCTCGCCATCTGTGACATAAACAAGATACCGCTCGACGGCCTGATGATCCGGTTGGAATCTTGCCAGGCGAAAGATATCGCGGAAGAGCTGCCCAGCATGCTGGGTTCTTGGTTGGTTCTTTCCACTCTGTATCTTTTGGTGGAATTTGAACTCAAACGCCCATGCCTTGCCTGGGTCCAGGGGAATGTAGACGTCCACTTTGGCTCCTGGCAGGGAAGGGTGCGGGTATTCATATCTGATGTCACTTGCGCTGATCTGAGGAGACATGGCTTCCAGGAACAAGTGCCGTACTCCCTCGTGCGAGAGGCCGGCACCTGCGCAGGTTAGAGCCAGACTGTCCGCAAACCGGTTGGCCACCTCTGTGATATGGTGATTCATTACGACCTCCTTTGGACACTGTGCTCCCAGACTATGGGCAGCTCGTTCATTGGCGGTGTGCGGTGCCCTGTTCACCCTCACCCGCACCTCGCCCGTCGGCAGCCGCTGCACCAGCCCCGCTTACTGCGCCTGCGGCCCCACCAGCACCATAAGCGCATCCCACCGCGTGGCGATCCCGAGCAGTTTCTCGTGCTCGCGCCCGGAATGCGTGATGAGCACGGCCTCGAGCTGCGGTTTGTCAGCGAACAGGCTGGCGACCTCGTCGGCCCGGGCATCCCGCGAGGCAAAGGCCCACGACTCCCGGGCCTCCTCCAGGGCGAGCACCACCCGCACGGGCTGTTCCTCCAGATCCACGATGCTTGTTGCGTGATGGGCACTGATGCGAGCCAGCCAGCGCGTAAGTCCGTTCTCCGTAAGCAGGCCCGAAAAGCGGTCCTCCGCGTACACCGGGAACTGTGAGTAATCCTTCTCGCGCACATGTCGCAGCGCATCGGCGATGGTGGTGCTGTCGTCAAGCGTGAGCACCTCGCGCTGGAAGGTGGGGATGGCCATGCGCGGATGGTCGAGACGCTCCAGAATGGCCTCGATATGTTCCACCACCGACGCCAGCGGCACCGCAAGATGCGGGCGCCCGGGCAGGCGGTCGTGAACAAGCACGTTGCGCAGGGGGGCGATGTCGCGCAGCCAGCGCCCATCTGAAGCGTCCCACGGGCGGTTCCGGTCACCATACGTATCGATGAGGCGGTGCAACTGCTCCCCAGGATCCTCCCTGAGCGCACGCGCCAGGCGCTTTTGAATGCCGTTGTATGCTTCGATAAAGCGGTCGATCAGTTCTCTCTGCTTCTCCGAGATCACATCACTCTCCATGATTCTGTCCTCATACCCTCACCCGCACCTCGCCCGTCAGCAGCCGCTGCATCAGCCCCTTTTTCTGCGCCTGCAGCGCCGTGAGCTTGGCGGTTAGCTGGCCGATCTTCGCGTCGCACGTGCCAAGGACCGCTGCAATGCGCTCCCGCTCTAGGGGAACCGAGGGGAGCCGCAGCATGATTCCCTCAATGTCGCTTGGCTTCAGGTTACGAATGTTCGTGCCAGCACCTAACACCAGTATCTGTCTGCGATAGACCTCGCTCTGAAATATCTGTTCGACGAGCGAAGCGTCAGCGCGTCGTAGCGGCCGGTAGATGGCACAAAAGGCGCCAACCACGTACTTTTGCCCGTCGGAATCATGATACGCGGACGCCTTGCCCACCAGATCATGGCTTCCGCTTGACATGCAGATTGCGATATCGCCCGCTCGCAGAAACTGGGCCTTCTTTGCGCGTGCCGCATCAACAATCTGGATGCTGGTTAGGTCAAGTCCGTCAGTAACAATGTTGTTGGCTCGAAGCAAGCGCACAGTGTCAGTACCGTCAGTCGCTCGCAGGTCGTCGGGCTTGTAACTGACTCCGCGTAGGCAGTGCCCGAGTTCGCCCAGCCGCACCTCGCGCCACGGCTCGGTGAAGCCCGGGAAGCGCACCTGCCCCGTGAGCAGCCGCTGCATGAGCCCCCGCTTGCGGGCGCGGGCCGCCGCCAGCCGCCGCTCCACCAGCGCGATCGCCTCGTCCCACGTCCCCAGGATCTCGGCGATCTTGCGCTGCTCGGGGAGCGGGGGCAAGGAAATGCGCAGGCTCCTCACAAGATCTGCACTCAGATTTGGCTGCCCACCTTGGGTGTACTTGGCCACAACAGCCTCGCGGCTCATACACAGCCAGTGATACAGGTACATTCGGTCCAGAGTATCCATTGGTCTGATCGCCAAGATCGCCTGATTGATGGCCGCGTCGATGTGAGAGATCGCGGGAACCCCCGCAGTAGCACCGTAGAGCGCCAGCAGGAGCGTACCGGCCTCAACCATGCGCGCCGACGAGTTCCGCAGTCCTTCTTTGGTTATAGATTCGCTGGTTGAGAACACAGCCCCGCCGTTGAGCTCCCCCGACTTGATCCAGGGTATGTCGCCCCCATAGTAAGACGACTCATCCCTGCGCGGAGTGCCGCCGCTGTAAGTCGCCACCTCAGCACCAATGCGCGTGCTACGCCACCCTTCCGGCACCTTCACAGCCCCAGCTCCCGCAGATAGCCCTGCATGCGGCCCTGCACGACGGCCAGGCGCGCGTCCAGGTCGGCGATCTCGGCGGCCACGGCGTCCAGGTTTACCGGCGGCTCGGGCACGTAGGTATCCACATAGCGGGGGATGTTGAGGTTATAGTCGTTCTCGGCGATCTCGGCCCTCGGCGCCAGATAGGCATAGCGCTCGACAAAAGCCCGCCCCCGGTAGGCCGCCAGGATGCGGTCCAGGTCCTGGGGGCGCAGGCGGTTCTGGGGCGTGGCGGCCTCGAACGCGCGGCTGGCGTCAATGAACAGCACGGCGTCATCGGGGCGCTGGCGGCGGAACACCAGCACCGCCACGGGGATGCCGGTGCCGTAAAAGACGTTGGGCGGCAGGCCGATCACCGCGTGCAGCAGGTTCTCGACGATCAACTGCTGGCGGATGCGTCCCTCGGCGCCCCCGCGAAAGAGCACCCCGTGGGGCACGATCACCGCCACCCGGCCGTCGTGGGCGTCCATCGTGGCGATCATGTGGCTGATAAAGGCATAGTCGCCGGTGCCCTTGGGGGGGACGCCCCGCCAAAAGCGCTGGTAGGGATCGTCAGCGGCAGCCTCGGCGCCCCACTTGTCCAGGGAAAAGGGCGGGTTGGCCACCACCACGTTGAACGTCATCAGGCCGTCGCCCTCCAACAGCGTGGGGTTGCGCAGGGTGTCGCCCCAGTCCACCCGCGCGCTGGAGACGTTGTGGAGGAACATGTTCATCTTGGCCAGCGCCCAGGTCGAGCCGTTGTTTTCCTGGCCATAGAGGTAATAGTCGTCGCTGCCCACCTGCTGGGCACACTTGATCAGCAGCGAGCCCGAACCGCAGGCGGGGTCGCCGATGCGGTCGCCGGGCTGGGGGGCCACCAGCCGCGCCAGGAGCTGCGAGACCTCGGGCGGCGTGTAAAACTCGCCCGCCTTTTTGCCCGCGCCGGCGGCAAAGCGCGCGATCAGGTACTCGTAGGCGTTGCCGATGATGTCAGCGCCCGCCAAAGCGCCGTTGCCCACCCGCGAGGGGCGCAGGTCCAGCCGTGGGTCGGCAAAGTCGTTCAGCAGGTTCCCCAGGCGCTCGTTGCGCTCGCGGGCCCGGCCCAGCGCCGCCTCGCTGTTGAAATCAATGTTGCGGAACACGCCCTCGAGCTTTTCGATGTTGGCCTGTTCGATGGCGGCCAGGGCGATGTTGATCACCTCGCCCAGGTTGGGCGCGTTGCGCTGGGCATAGAGCGCGTCGAAAGAGGAGCCCTCGGGGAGCACAAAGGGCTCGGCCCGCATGGCGCGCGCTACCCGCTGCTCGTTGCCGGCGTACCGGGCCTCGTACTGGGCGCGGCGGTCGCGCCACACGTCCGAGATGTATTTCACAAAGAGCATCACGAGGATATAGTTCTTGTACTCGGCAGGGTCAACAGTCCCGCGGAAGGTGTCGCAGGCTCGCCACAGGATGGCGTTGATCTCTTCTTGCGTGATGGTCTCGGCCATGCCGCGCCTTTCTGGGTGCAGGATACAGTGGGCGTATTATAGGCGCTGCGCAGAGGAGTTCAAGCGCTACCGGGCCGAGGGGGGCGCCAGCGGGAACCCGAGCGCGCGACGGTTCAGCACGGGCATCCCACGGGCGTGAACTGGACAAAAACGTCTGCACTTGTTGGAATCTACATGCTATTCTATCCACCTCCGCAAGAGTCAGCTTCTCACAGAGCATGCTCCTGCAACTCCCGCTTGACCGCCTCCTGGGCCAACTGCACATAGATGGATGTCGGCTTGAGGCTGGCGTGGCCCAGCACCTCCTGCACTGTGCGCAGGGAGGTGCCCTGGGCCACATGGTGGGTGGCAAAGGTGTGTCGCAGGGTGTGTACGCCGGCTCCTGTGATGCCCACCTCCGTCAGATACTTGTGCACCATCCGCTGGACCGCTCTTGGTCCCATGGGGAGCCCGAACTGGGTGAGAAACAGGGCTTCCTACCCCTGTGGCCTTACGTCTAGCCATGCCTTTGCGGCGCGGCGGGCTTTTTGTTGAGCGGGATCCAGCGCGCTTTGCGGCCCCTGCCCAGGATGTGCAGACGCCCCACCGTCTCGGCCTCTCTCGTGATGCGGCCCGGAAGCTGGACGTCCCCCACCTGCAACCGGGTCAACTCAGAAAGGCGGATGCCGGTCTGCAGGAACAGCTCGGTGATGGCGGCATCCCGCGGATGGTGGCTGCAGGCCCGCAGGAGCGCCTGATACTCGGCGACGCTCAGCACCCGCGGCTCGGTTTGCTCGCTGCGTGGCGGGAGCATACCCTGGGCGGGGTTGTGAGGGATGTGGCCCGCACGGTGCAGAAAGCCGAACAGCGACTTGGCCGCGTAGGTCTTGCGCCGTCTCGTGGCCCCTGCCAAGCCCCTGGTGTCCAGGTGCGCCAGGTAGGCGACCAGGTCTGCGGGGGTCACGTGTGCTGGATCGGTGCGTCTCTGCTTCTGCAAGAAACGCAGCAGATCGCGCAGGTCCTCTGTGTAGCCGCGGCGGGTCTTGGCAGCAGTTGCGCGAGGGCATGTAGGTGCGCTCGTACGAGCCCAGGGCCTCGCGCAGGTCGTGGATGGTGGTGGTTTCGTGTGATGGCATACTCGGCTTCGCCCAACAGGTGCATCGGAGGCCGGTTATCAGCGATAAAGGTCGTTTCTTACCTGTCTTACCGGCACCCAATCGCTGTTGTGCGAAGGACTGCTCTCACGATGGCATCCACAAGACCCTGTGTCAACTGGATTCTAGAATAACGTACCGAGTCATTTTAAAAGACGAGATGGTGCAACAAAATCGATATATTGGGCCAAATGTGCTATCCTACCCATGAAAGACAAGACGAGGGCCGCCGGTGTTGGTAGCACCGCCAGCCCTCTGACCCGCCAGCTGAGGGAACCAGCCGGGGGCTGCTTGCATTGTAGCCATGCGCCGCCTCCCAGCTGATTTGCGGGAAGGCGGCGCTTTGCGTTTTGGGGGAAAGGAGGAGGCCATGGTCGCGGCCAGCGGCGGCGGCGGCACCGCCGCGCTCCGGTAGGGTGCGTCACCACTCCCAGCGCAGCAGGTAGCACTCGTTGAGCCTGGGCTTGAGGCAGACCCAAACGAGCTCCTGCTGGCCGTCGGGAAGGTAGCTCCAGTTGTCTTTGCCAAGGGCGGTCGTCTGCCCGGTGCTCTGCACCGTGACGGCCGCCCTCTGGCATCTGCGCTCCGGTGGAAACAAGAGGCGCACCTCCATGCGCCGGGTGCGATGATAGACCTCGCTCTCCCAGCACTCGCTGGGGCGGGTGCCCCCCCCGATCACCTGTCGATGGGTGGTGAAGGAGAGCTCGTCGCCCCGGCTCTTGAGCTCGCGCAGGGAGATGAGCACCACGTGGCGCGTGCCCTCTTTGTAGCAGTCAACGGGCACGCCCGGCGAACAGGTATACTCCCGCAGGATATCGCCGTCGCCCCAGACATAGTCCAGCAGGACGGCCACCTGGTTCTGGCGAAAGCGCACCTGCTGCACGGTATCCACCGTGACGACGCGCCCCTCGGGGTCATGCATGGTCACCGTGCGACGCAGGGAGAGCAGATCGTAGAACCCCTGGGTGCGGCGCTCCTGCACCCAGATGGCCAGGCGCTGGCCCAGGCCCAGCAGACGGTTGGCGGTCTCAAGGACATTGCTGGGGATGAGAGCGTTGAGGCGGTTGGTGGTGATAGATGATGTATGTGCCCATTGTAGCGGAATCAAGCGATGCACATGCGCAGCGATCGTAGTAGAAAGCAGACCCGGTGTGAGTCTTTTGGCTTGCATCCCGAATCTCCCCACACATGAGGCCTGTCCGCATCTCCCGCGCGCAGGTATGGCCTCGGAAGTCCCGGTTAGCACCGTAAGAACGCCGTGAATTCCCTTTCGGAGACCGTAAAAGGCCTTGACTCCACAGTGTTAAGGGGTTAATCTGGGTTCAGCCTGCTGGAGGCCAGGGGGCTGTTATTGCTCTGCATACTTGGAGGGGATCATGCCAAGACGAGTCTCATTCGTTACCCGATTCGTTCACGTCTGTACGTTGGTAGCCGTCTTGTGCGGCATGGTTACCCCGCTTCTGAGGCCCCCGATGGCCGCCGCAGGCCACATCCCCGCGCCAATCACAGCGACTTTTGCGGAGCGGCAGATAGTTGCCGCTACCCTTGGGGAGAGCACGGCTGAAGAGCAGCAAGCCGAGCCCCCTCCTGAGCCAACCGAGGACGATGCGTCTGACCTTCCGACAATCGAAGAGGAGACGGCCCCCGCCATCCTTGAGACCGAGACGGTCGTTGCCCCCGTTCAGGCTCGCATCACCCCCGAAGAGGGCGGCGAGCTGCGCTCGGCCGATGGCCGCGTGCACCTGATCGTGCCCCCCGGGGCTACCGAGCAACCCCTGCGCTTTGAGCATCGCCCGGTGCGCTCCGAGCCGCTTCCGGCGCAGCAGGCCGGCCGGGCGCTCGAGTTCGAACTGGTTGCCGAGACCGACGACGCCCGGGCAGAGCCGGTGAGCCAGTTCCGGCAAGAGCTCGAGCTGCGCGTGGATGTCTCTGGCCTCATTGACCTGAGCGCCATGCCACAGTGGCAATATGCCTTTCTATCCTATCAAGACGAGCGGGGCCAGTGGCGCGAGCTCCCCACGCAGCGCGATGGAACCTGGTTGGTGACTCGTCTAGAGCATTTCACCCTGTTCGGCGCCGGAACGGGCAATGTGGAACAGTCCGGCTGGCTCCTGGCATACAACGATGCCCAGGTATCCACCTTTAGCGGCGCTCTGACCTATGAGTACCCGATCCAGGCGCCGGCGGGGCGGGGTGGGCTGACGCCGGATGTGCGCCTGAGCTACAACAGCCACCGCGTGAATGGCATCCTGACCTGGGTGCAGAGCGACTGGGCGGGCCTGGGCTGGACCCTGGATACCATGGAGATCGTACGCAAGGTGTCGCCTAACTGGAGTGGTGATTGGCAAGGCACACCATACTGGTTTTCAGGAGGATTTCACTATGAGAATACCTTTACTCTGCTATACAACGGCACGGGCTACAAGCTCATCCCCACAATTAATGAAACATATGGTCCACCAGACGGACAACCATACGGGCGCTACTACACAGAAGACGAACAGTTCCTGTATGTCGAGCGAAGAAACGCCAAGGGCGATGGATACGGCTATAGTGGCTCTCCTGTCAACACCACATCCGAGTACTGGATTGTGCGCCTGCGAGATGGCACCGAGTATCGCCTGGGGTATAACGGCGACGCGGAGCAAACGCTGCGCAGAGAGTACAATCCTAATAATCCAGAACATCCGTATGCAGGGGACTATACCAACTGGATCGCCTTTCGCTGGCGGGTAGACCGGGTCCGGGACACCCTCGGAACCGAGATCTCATTCTCGTACCACGAACCTGTGCTCATTGAGGGATGTGGAGACGCCCGCGAGCCGGCCAGCTATCTGGATCAGATTCACTACAACCATGCGGGCGAGCAAACAGGCACCAAGATCACCTTCGTGCGCGCCGCGCGCGATACGGACGGCATCGGGGACGTGATCACCGGAGGCGGACATTTGTACTGCCGCCCCTGGTATCAGAACGATTTCCTGCAAAAGATTCGCATCGAGAACTATGCAGAGGGCCAGTACCAGATCCTGCGCGAGTATGTGCTGTCATACATGCAGGTCACGCCCCCTGCGCAACGGCACGATAATCACACTCGTCTTTTGCAGAGCATCACCGAATATGGGCGCGGCGGGCAGGGGGTTGGGCCCGCCCTGCCGCCCACGACCTTTGACTACTATACCGATGCCAACAAGGGCTCGTATGATAGCTGCTCGCCAGAAGAGTGTCCGTGGGAGCGGTCGTCGTTCCATTACGAGCGCTTGAACAAGGTTGACAACGGCTACGGCGGCCTCATCCAAGTGGACTTCACCCTGCCCGTTGGCGAGTCGTGGGACTCGAATCAGAATCCCTGGAATCACATCGTTGGGGTAAAGCGCGTGCACGACGGCCAGGGAGGGGGCCATCGCCTCCACTATGCCTGGCCCAGCGCGGCGAATGATCGCTGTTACGATGGCAACAACGACAGCATCTGCGATCCGGCGGTCGACAACGGCGGGGCGCTGGTGGGGTTCCGCACCTGCACCGTCACCCTCACGACCGTAGACAACACCGAAACCGTCAACAAAACCTACTACGAGTACGCCCTGAACCGGGCAGAGAGCCCCCGGCGCGACCTGGGCCGCGAGCTGTTGCAGGTGCGTGAGGACGCCCAGGGCAACCCCCTGGAAGAGATCGTTACCACCTGGGGGGTTTTCACCAGCACGGCGAGCAGCTACTTTGTTTACCCCTCGGTAATCGATGAGTACATCTATGTAGAGGATGCGCTGCCTGCCACACCTCAAAGGAGAACCGAATACCAGTACGATACGGACTATGGCAATCTGGAGCTAGTGAAAGAGTATCTCGGCGGCGCGCTCTATCGCCAGACCGAGACCTCCTACAACCGGAACACAAGCACAAGCTACTGGATCATAGACCGGCCGGCCGAGATCGTCGTCAAGGATGGCGCCGGCGCCCCCCAGGCCAAGACACGCTACTACTATGATGCCGCCGGCCTGACGACGCCGCCCGAGCGCGGGAACGTGACGCAGGTGGACAAGGCCGTCAGCATGAGCCCGACGGATACCTGGCTTACGGTGCAGACCATGGCATACGATGAGAACGCGTTCTATCTGCCCGTGGCCGTCACCGACGCGAACGGGAACACGACCACCACAGAATACGACGCCACCTGGCAGCTCTATCCGATCAGTGTGACCAACGCCCTGAGCCAGACAACGAGCTATGCCTACGACCAGGTGTCGCGGCAGGTTACCACGGTGACGGGTCCCAACGGCGCCGACACCGCCATCCACTATGCCTATGACGACCACGGCCGGTTGACCGCCGTGATCCGCCCGGGCGATAGCAGCAGCCACCCCACGGTGGCGTACACCTACTGCGATACCTGCTCGCCGCTGCGCATCATCACGCGGGAGCGGATCCAGGCGGGCTCGGACACCAGCTTGCGGGCCATCCGATTTTACAACGGCCTGGGGCAAATGATCCAGGAGAACCTGCGAGCGACCGAAGGTTACACGATCACAGTGAGCCACTACGCCTACAACGCTCAAGGGTTGCTGGCAAGGAGCTATCTTCCTTATAACATAGCCACCGACTCTGGGACTGTCCATAACTATGTGCCCCTCGTGGACGATCCATCCCGGCAAAGGATCGAGCGCGCGTACGACGCCCTGGGGCGCGAGACCGCCATTACCAACTATGACGGCGCGACGACCCGCACGTTGTATGAGGCGACCGCCAATGGGTGGCAGATCACCCTGGTGGACGCGAACGACCACCAGCGCGCGCAAGAGACCGATGCCCTGGGGCGGCTGGTGCGCGTCCAAGAGTTCACCGGCGAGTATCCCAACGCGAGCCTGTACGCGACCACGGTCTACACCTACTCGCTGCTGGACCTCCTGACGGGCGTGGGCGATGCCTTGGGCAATGTGACCGGCATCACCTACGACGCCCTGGGCCGCAAAGTGGCCATGAGCGACCCGGATATGGGCGCCTGGAGCTATGCCTACGATCCCGAGGGGCACCTGGTGCGCCAGACGGACGCCCGCGACAAGAGCGTCTGCTTTGCCTATGACGCCCTGGGCCGCACGACGGCCAAGCAGTACGTTGATGGCGACACCTGCCCCGCTCCCCTCTCGCAGCCGGATGTGCTCTATAGCTATGACGATACGGCAGCGGGCAACTATGGCATCGGCTACAGAACGGGCATGAGCGACGCCTCTGGCAGCGCGCACTGGCGCTATGACGCGCGGGGGCGCACCAGCGCCGAGACGCGCATCATAGGCGGGCAGAGCTATACCACGCGCACCATCTACCGCACCGACGACCTGCCCATCAGCATGGTCTATCCAGATGGGGAGATCGTATTCTATGCATACGACGTCTGGAACCGCCCGATCTCCCTCAGCGGCGACCAGTCGGTAGAGTTCACCAGCTATATCAGCGAGGCCAGCTATAACGCCCTGGGCCAGATCACGCAGCTTGGCTATGGCAACGACACGGCGGCCAGCTACAGCTATGATCCCCAGCACCATCGCCTGAGCGGCATCCAGGTGCAGGGGGTGCTGAACCTGCAATACGACTATGACGATGTGGGCAATGTGTTGACCCTGACCGATGGCGGCCAGGCGACCACCTTTGTCTATGACGAGCTGGATCGCCTCCTTTCGGCGAGCGGCGTCTATACCGCCAGCTATAGCTATGACGCCATCGGCAACCTGTTGACCAAGACCGAGGGCCCGGTGACGCGCAACCTGACCTATCCAAGCCCGGGGCAGCCCCGGCCCCATGCGCCCGCCCAGGTGGACGGCCAGGCCTACGGCTATGACGCCAACGGCAACCTGACGCTGCGGGCCGTGGATGGCATCACCCAGACCCTGGCCTACGACACCGAGAACCGGCTGACCCAGGTGGTCAGCGGTACCGAGACGATCACCTACACCTACAGCGGCGATGGCGACCTCGTGCGCAAAGAGGCGACCGCCGGGGTCACCGTGTATGTGGGGCCGCATTTCGAGCTGTTCGTGGCGGCGGATCCGCCCGATCCACCCGACCCGCCCCCGGCCCCGCCGGTGAGCTACACCTACGCCCTGCCGCTGCTGGCGGGCGGGGGCGGCTTTGCCCTGGACGGGCAGCCTGGCGTCGCCACCAAGCACTATCTGCTGGGGGGCAAGCGCATCGCCCAGCGGGAGGGGCGGGCGGGCCCGGTGACCTACCTGTACCACGACCACCTGGGCAGCACGGCGGCCTCGAGTGAGCAGGAGAGTATCCGTTACTATCCCTATGGAGCCACGCGCGCAGGCGCCGTGAGCACAGCGTACAAATACACGGGGCAGCGCCACGAAACCGCGCTGGGCCTGTACTACTACAACGCGCGCTGGTATGATCCGGGTATCGGCAGGTTCATCCAGGCCGACACAATAGTCCCTGCGCCGGGGAACCCGCAGAGCCTGAACCGGTACGCGTATGTGTACAACAACCCGCTGCGGTATACGGACCCCACGGGACACAACCCTGCTCTCTGGCTGATTCAGTGGGGATCATCGCCCGTTGGGCAGAGCGTCCTGCACCAGCTTGGCCAGCAGGCTTCGTCCCTGTGGGCCCAGGCGCAAGGGCTGGTGATTCAATATGGCCCACAGGTCTTGCAGTGGTTACAGCTATACGGCGACAAGCTGCCGATGCTTCTGGAAGCATCGGCTAAGTCAGGCAATGTGCCCCCGCGTTCGGGGGATCAGTCTGGAAGGACAGCCAATCAGGGCGGATTCGATCCCCAGAATCCCTGGAAAGCGTTCCGTGATGCAGGGATGGCCACAGAGGGCATTCGCCAGTTGGAGAAAGGCGCCGCCAGGTACGGTACCGACCTGAACAGAGCTTACCAGGACTTTATGTTCTTGAAGGAGAAGGGTATTGACATCTATGGGCATGCGTTGGTCCGGGCTCAGCAGAGAGGCATCAGCCCAAGCGTGATGGCCGATATCCACAGACGCGCCGAGGGATATGGTACTCGTCTCTATGAGTCAGGGATTGAGGGGCATATCGCAATATGGTCAAGCGTGAAAGATATAGTGATTATAGTAGACCAAACAACCCGTGAGATCATAACAACCTACGTTGCGACAACGCCGCTACAGGGTTGGACACCGTTGAGTCCCTTTGACATCCCTGCTTGGCTTCTGAGATGAACGGTTGAAAGACGTTGCCACAGCATCAGAAAGGATGGAAGCATGACCGTGAGAGTGCGAGTCGTGCTTGGGACGATGGGACCCAGTTGGGAGCATGACTTTTGGGAACGGCATGATTTCCTGTATAGCTCGCGTGATTGCCCACAAGGAAAGTGGCAAACTTTGCAGGGTTCCTATCCGCTCATATTGGATAAAGATGAGAATTGCACACTTGTCTCGATGGAGCTTCTCTTGAGCTCAGCGTACTGGCAGGTTCAGGATGATCTCCGTGTCCCGCTCGCAGAATCAGGCCAGGTCTTTGTACAAGAGGACATTAATGATGCCAGGTCCCAAGCCTTCTTGACGAATCCTGGCTACACCGTTCTCTATACGCGGCTGGGGGCGGAGGAGGGTGAACGCGCCGTGCAGCATGTAGCGATTGCAGAACAGGTCGTGCTAGACATAGATCAGTCTGGTACGCTTGCAGGAGTCTGGCTACTGGATCTGCCCCCCGAAATCGCGGCGGCTCGACTTGGTTCGAGCACTGACGCCAGCGCAGGTTCGGGATGTGAGGGAGATATCGACTAAGGCTGTTGGTTTGGCCTCAGAGGCGCTAACGCTTGCATCGCCCAGCGGGAGGGGCGCGCAGGCCCGGTGACCTACCTGTACCACGACCACCTGGGCAGCACGGTGGCCAGCAGTGAGCAGGAGGGTATACGCTACTGGCCGTATGGCGACACGCGCGCGGGCGCCGTGAGCACGGCGTACCAGTACACGGGGCAGGAGCTGGACTCTGGCAGCGGCCTGTACTACTATCGGGCCAGGTGGTACGATGCAAGCAGCGGGCGCTTTATCCAAGCGGATAGCATCGTCCCGGCGCCGGGGAACCCGCAGAGCCTGAACCGCTATGCGTATGTGTACAACAACCCGCTGCGGTATACGGACCCCACGGGACATATCTCTAACAGTAACATCATGAGACTTTTTGGGGCTGGTTCCTGGGAGGATGTGCTCGCGGAGTTCAGAGTGGGGGGGCAACTAGAGGGCCGCTGGGGCTTTCTGGCATTACTCACTCGTATGTCCGCGCCAGGAGAGCTAATCACTGGGCCTATCAAGTCAGCCAATCTGTGGCGGTCCAGATCTGGGCCGCGCGATCGCTTTGACCATGGTCGTCCATATCCGTCAACAGACTCTATAGTAAGGACTATTAGCTCGGGGACTGTTGATGGTACGTTGACGCTGCTGGAACATCTTCCGAATGGCTCAGCTCGCCCCATCTCCCCTATTGAGGCTGGGAGCCAAGGAGATATCTGGGAGTCCGCTACGAGGGATAGTCGCGGTTGGATGCGAGGCCAAAGCGGGCACGTTATCGTCACGATGGATCCATACAAGGTAGATTCTGTGGGAGCGGTCCTGGATGCAGCAAGCCTTCTCTTGACCGGAATGGCTGCAGCAGGGACGACGGGAGGCTGGGCCATTGTGGCGGGAGTTATCGCGATTACAGGCGGGGCCAGAGACGTCTGGAGATTGATAGAGACCATTGAAAGCGAGGGAAACCCAACTGAAGTGGGATTGGCTGCTACCGATGTTGGTCTCGGTATGCTGAGTTTGCGCTATCAGTATTGGCCGGATTGTGTAAGCCTTGCAGTCAACCTAGGAAGCAGCCTTTATGTAGAGGTCATACGCTGATGTCCATAAGGGGGACCTGCCTTGTTGGCCTATTTGGCATTATCGGAAGCCTTTGGTGGATAGCTTCGAATTGGCGCATTTATCGAGATCCCAGCAAAGTCCATCGAGGGCACTGGCGGTATGGAGGCATGTATACTCGTATAATATGGTGGAATTGGTCACGTGGATGCAAAGAACTAACCAAGAAAGAAATAAGCGATCAGGCTCGAAAAGAAGTAACGGGAGGCATCCTGACTCTTTTAATCAGTATAGCTATCTTTGTCAGCTTTTGCATTATACGTGTTCATTAGGTCCGGCACTCGCTGATTCGCCACGATTGGCTTCTCCAGGCCGACAGTGGCGATGAGTACATCGCTCGTGCCCGCGCCGGGGAACCCGCAGAGCCTGAACCGGTACGCGTATGTGTACAACAACCCGCTCAAGTATACGGACTCCAGCGGGCATGATCCACTGGATAACGCGTGGCAGAGTGAGTTTCAGCGCGTGCATGGCCGCGAGCCCGCCGCCGAGGACATACTCATTCGTCTCTTCTCCATCGCTTTCCCCGACGAGTGGGACTGGTCGGCCTTCTATGATGCCAGAGGCGGCTATATTCCCGGCAGCCTGGAAAGAGTGTTTGTGGTCGAGAGGCCGATTGAGCGGACCTGGGAGGATATGCCCGGCGCGCTGGACCGCCTGGCAGGATGGTATGGCCGTGGCGAAAACAGGCTATACACGCGCGACATCGGCAGCCTCTTCGGCGGCCTACCCAATCGGTTCGAGACGCCCAGCGCGTGGTCGGCGGTGAGCGACGCCAACAACCCGATTCGCGTCTGGGTGTACCTCAACCGAACAGGGCTGCCGCCCTATCTCGTAGGTACCTCTGACAGCGATGCCAATGTCCATCATTGGGCCTGGTGCCTCACCATGGGGGCTGCGTATGGCCCTGGAGCCACCCTGATCAACACAGGGCGAGAGATCACCCAGTTCCGTGGGGACTGGCGCAACATGTGGTCGGACATTATGATCGGCACCCGGGGCGCGGGGCTTGGCCTCCACTTTCAGCTACTGGGGCTGAACGACAATACGCGTGCATGGCACCTTTTCATGTTTGACCGCTTTGTGTGGTGACTTTGGGGAGGCTAGTGATGGGTCTTGCTCGGACTTATAAACTATCGCTCACTTTTATAGCTCTGTTCATACTGATTGCTGCTTGCGGCCCATCGCCACTTGAGGAGGCAAGGGAGCTGGTGCCCATTGGCACGCCACGTGACGATGCCCTCCAGATACTGAGCGAGACCTCATGGTATCATCAGCCCTGCGGGTCGGACGTGGCCGTTCATGATCTGTTCTTTTTCGGCAGTCGCAAGTACGATAGGGCGGATGTGGTTATTGTGGAAAGTAGATCGGTAGAAGGAATCTTGATTGTCCGCCAGTTAGGTAGCTTTGAGCCCTATGCTTGGCAGACTGCCTATCGCGACTGCATTCAGCGTCACATGTTCGAGGATTAGCGGTCAGGGGTAGGGTGAGAACCCTGGTCGGCACCTGCGCATCGCCCAGCGGGAGGGGCGCGCGGGCCCGGTGACCTACCTGTACCACGACCATCTGGGCAGCGCCGTGGCCAGCAGCGAGCAGGAAAGCGCCCGCTACTGGCCCTATGGGGATGCGCGCACGGGGGACGTGAGCACGGCGTACAAATACACCGGGCAGGAGCTGGACGCGGCCAGCGGCCTTGTACTACTATCGGGCCAGGTGGTACGACGCAAGTATCGGCAAGTTCATCCAGGCGGATAGCATCGTGCCTGCGCCGGGGAACCCGCAGAGCCTGAACCGCTACGCGTATGTGTACAACAACCCGCTGCGGTATACGGACCCGAGCGGGCGGTTCGGTGACGACATGCACGTTCGTAGGACCCGTAGGCTCGCTATCGACGAAGGCAAGAACATCTTGATCATGATGTACGGCATGGATGCGGAGGTGGCGCAAGGAATTGCCACAGGAGTTGCCGAGCAGATCGTCGCCGGTAACAAGGCAGTAGATGCTCCAAGCCTCCATTGGGATACGTCTCTCAGGCCAGATCGTGGCAATCCCCACTTCTTGGCTCATGCTGCTGCTCAGGAGGAGATGGAGCGCTTTCTATGGGGCAGTGACAGGCTCGGCACCCCGGAAGAGTTCGGCCGAGTGCTTCATTCGATCCAGGACTACCATCGGCATCGCGGACGTGGATATACGCCAGCATGGGGTAGAGCTGGGATGCTTCAGTACCTATTGGATGTGGCCCAGCACGACGAGTCGTTTGATCTGGGTGCATTTCTTCTGCATGCGCCTCAGCCGGGCCATGGTGCTACCTCACTTCTCACGAGGTATGTGAGCAGAGTTCCTGGATTGGGGTTCCTGGATTGGTTGCTGGCCGAGCCCGATGCTCCGCTCGGGACCTATCCTGGAGATGCGGAAGCTATCGAAGAGACGGGCTATTGGATACGTCAGTACCTGATTCTGTGGTTCTCCTCTGCCACCCCCTCAACGACCGCAAGCGTTGAGATGCGGTAGATCGACGCCCTCTCACGTAACCGGCGAGTCGATAGGCTAGGAGGACACATAATGAACTCACATTCGTTGGGGAGCACGCGATCCAACAGGGAGCGAGGGAGGGGGCAACTCTGCCTTGGCTGTGGCGCTGCCATCGTCTTGCTGTTAGTCATCCTGAACCTCATAGTGACCGGAGTGCTCGGGGTTCCGGGCCTTGCTGTTCGCTTGGCAGAGAGGGCAGGCTGCACAGAAGCCGCACTGAGCCCGACGGTCGATGTGAACCCCCTTCTGTTGCCTCTTTGGCAAGAGGATGTCGAGACGATAGACGATGTTCTCGATGTTTCCCTGTTGTATCAGTCCCCCCATCTCAATCAGTTTGGCGCCTCGTATTACGAGACAGAACTGGATGTCTTCTTCAACTACGAAGATTATGACGGTGAGGCAGGATGGTTGTGTGAGTTCGTACATTCGCTGCTATCGAGAAACCAATCGGTGGTCTCGGTAAACGTCCGGGTCTATCCCGACGATGCCTGGGCTACTGAGGCATTCGAGCGGAGGTGTTCTGGCGAGCGCTGGGGTTTTGCACACCCTGAGATATTCGTAGACGGGCAGCAAGCGGATAGTGTTTACTGTTACTCATACGTCAAGAAGCTGTTTGTGGAGGATCAGTCGCTCGACGCTTGTTGGCCCTATCACAGTCACCACTGGTTCGTTGTTGTTCAGAAACGAAACATGGTGATCGAGATTGACGAGATCACCTGGACATCTCGTGTGCTCCACTTGCAGGAAGTGATTGATCGAGTAGGGGTGGTTCTGCGGCGGTGAAACTGAGGCTGTGGGCCGGTGACCTACCTGTACCACGACCACCTGGGCAGCGCGGTGGCCTCGGGCGACCAGGAAAGCGCCCGCTACTGGCCGTATGGAGAGAGTCGCGCCGGCGAGATCAATACGGCCTACAAGTACACGGGGCAGGAGCTGGACGCCGCCAGCGGCCTGTACTACTATCGGGCCAGGTGGTACGACGCAAGCATCGGCAAGTTCATCCAAGCGGACACGCTCGTGCCGGCGCCGGGGAACCCGCAGAGCCTGAACCGGTATGCGTATGTGTACAACAACCCGCTGCGGTATACGGACCCGAGCGGGCGCTACGGGCAAGATGTTCACGAATACTGGGCGGCATTGGTCATCACCAACATAGCGAAGCAAGTCCTCATGAGTGACTACGGGCTCAATCCTCTGGATGCCGAGACACATGCGAGTGGTCTAGCGAGGACTATCGCTGAAGCGAACCACGCGACCGACCGGCTCGTGTCGCTAGATAATTCCGCGTTACCGACCCACAGCAACGTGCACTTTCTCAGTCATCGACAAGCTCAGGGACTCATGGAGGGTACACTTCGCCAGTACGAACATGGTCAGCCGGCATCGCCAGCGGACTTTGGCAGGGCACTTCACGCGGTGCAGGACTATCACCGCCACAGAGGGCTTGGCTTCACTGCGATGAGCGGCAGATTCGGGCAGATGCAGTACTTGTGGCATGTGGTGTGCGACGGTGAGCAATTCGACTTCTTTGCGTTTCTGCTTGATGCGCGCAACTGGGGCCACCTTCAAGCTTCCGTCCGCGAGAAGGCTACTCGTCATCTGTTTCCGTCACTGTGGTCCCCGGCACTGAACCCCGATGCACCGCTTGGCAGCTATCCTGGAGATAACCTGATGATAGAAGAGACCGTTAGGTACGTAGGTGCATATGTTGCTCAGTTCTATGCCTGGTCGCCACCATCAGGATCTCGAAACAGGCATGGCGGGTCGTCCTCGTTAGGGAAATCGGTCATTTGGCACTAACAGAAGAAGAACGGGCATTGAGGATACATAATATGCCTAACGGTGAAACCAAAGAAGGCCAACTGAGTAGAACTGTTGCGAGGATTGGTGCGGAGCGTAAAATGAACCGACAGAGAGCATGTTGCGCCTTTCCATTGATGGTTCTGCTGCTCCTGGGCATTTTGCTGATAGCTATGATGCCCCGAATCCGAGATTGGGTAGCGGCCTGCGATAGCGAGATAGTAAGCTATCGACCACTAGATATGAGTAGCTTGACGCAGAGGATGGCAGGGAAGAGCACGAAAAGTGTTAGCGATCTCGTGGAGTCTACTGCCCTTTCGGATTGGAGCGTATCGCCGGATGGGCGCTACGCGCACCGCCGATTCGACTACGAAGAGAGTCGGGGCATCATATCCGTGCTCATGGAAGTAATTGGACACATTGAGAGCTTCAGCCGCGTTTCGGTAACGGTATATATCATGGATGACGCAGAGTCAGCCCGAGACTTGTATGAGGCATGGTGTGGACTCGGCGAGGCTAGTATGCCAGACGTATACAAGCGCCCCGATGCATTTATCCGCGGTGTTGAGGATGGAGTCGCCTACTGTGTCACATATCTCCGTGGGGACCAAGAAGATACGCTATCTTGGCGTTGCCTGCCATCAACGTATCATTGGGCTTCGGTTATGCTGCACCATGACAATTCGGTCTGGAGATTTGATGAGACGACGACTCGTCCTCGAGCGAATCGCATACAGGAAGTAGTGAATCAAGTGGCCGCTTCAATGCGAGGGCAATAGCCCGAGCTGCCACCCCAGCCGATGCAGCGCTACTGGCCCTATGGCGCCACACGCGCGGGCGCGGTGAGCACGGCGTACAAATACACCGGGCAGGAGCTGGACGCCGCCAGCGGCCTGTACTACTATCGGGCCAGATGGTACGACCCGTCGCTGGGGCGGTTCATCCAGGCCGACACGCTCGTGCCGGCGCCGGGGAACCCGCAGAGCCTGAACCGGTACGCGTATGTGTACAACAACCCGCTCAAGTACACGGACCCGAGCGGGCATGATCCACTGGATAACGCGTGGCAGAGTGAGTTTCAGCGCGTGCATGGCCGCGAGCCCGCCGCCGAGGACATACTCATTCGTCTCTTCTCCATCGCTTTCCCCGACGAGTGGGACTGGTCGGCCTTCTATGATGCCAGAGGCGGCTATATTCCCGGCAGCCTGGAAAGAGTGTTTGTGGTCGAGAGGCCGATTGAGCGGACCTGGGAGGATATGCCCGGCGCGCTGGAGCGCCTGGCAGGATGGTATGGCCGTGGCGAAAACGGGCTATACACACGCGATATCGGCAGCCTCTTTGGCGGCCTGCCCAATCGGTTCGAGACGCCCAGCGCGTGGTCTGCGGTGAGCGACGCCAACAACCCGATTCGCGTCTGGGTGTATCTCAGCTCAGCAGGTCTGCCACCCTATCTCATGGGTACTTCTGACCTCGATGCCAATGTCCATCATTGGGCCTGGTGCCTGACCATGGGAGCTGCGTATGGCCCAGGAGCCACCCTGATCAACACAGGGCGGGAGATCACTCAGTTCCGTGGAGACTGGCGCAACACGTGGTCGGACATCATGATCGGCACCCGGGGCGCGGGGCTCGGCCTCAGCTTTCAGCTACTGGGGATGAACGACAATACGCGTGCATGGCACCTTTTCATGTTTGATCGCTTTGTATGGTGACCTTATGGGAGGTTATTGATGAGTCGCGGTCAAATATACAAGCTGTTGCTCATTTCTGTGGCTTTGCTGATCCTCGTTACTGCTTGCCGCCCATCGCCGCTTGAGGAGGCAAGGGAGCTGGTGCCCATTGGCACGCCACGTGACGACGCCATCCGGATACTGAGCGAGACCGCATGGTATCATCAGCCCTGCCCCAACGTTATCACTATTGACGATCTGTTCTTTTTTGGCAGTCGCAAGTACGATAAGGCGGATGTGGTCATTGTACGCAGCGAACCCGTAGAAGAAGTCTTTATCCTCTACGACATAAGCAGCTTCGAGCCTTATGCTTGGCATGCTGCCTATCGCGACTGCATTCAGCGTCACATGTTCGAGGATTAGCGGTCAGGGGTAGGGTGAGAACCCTGGTCGCCACCTGCGCATCGCCCAGCGGGAGGGGCGCGCGAGCCCGGTAACCTACCTATACCACGACCACCTGGGCAGCACGGTGGCCTCGAGCGAGCAGGAAAGCGCCCGCTACTGGCCCTATGGAGATACGCGCGTAGGCGCCGTGAGCACGGCGTACCAATACACGGGGCAGCGCCACGAGGCCGCGCTGGGCTTGTACTACTACAACGCTCGCTGGTGGCGTTGGCCAGAGTGTTATGATTCAGACGAAATTGGAGAGTCCGCCTGAAGAAGTTAGTATCTTGGTTACAGGAGGACTCCATGGTCGGTACACGCAGACAGTTCAGCGCCGAGCAGAAGATCGCCGTCTTGCGGCGGCACCTGCTGGAGCACGTCGCCGTTTCGGATTTGTGCGACGAGTAGAGAGAGTACTCTCTCTCGGCATCCAGCCATCGGTGTTCTACCGCTGGCAGCAACAGTTGTTTGAGAACGGCGCCAGCGTCTTTGCGCCACGGGCAAGGAGCGCGCGCGACCCCTTGGCCGACAAGGTCAAGGCTCTCGAAGAGAAGCTCACACGCAAGAACGAGGTGCTCTCGGAGTTGATGGAGGAGCACGTCATGC
>Ga0334890_1000865_pt1 | contig 47359 bp, 27 predicted proteins | sample GraSluR1_MG_3_FD_207220 | JGI IMG/M metagenome (GOLD analysis project Ga0334890, IMG submission 207220) | Sludge microbial communities from methane-producing bioreactor in Wageningen University, Netherlands - Granular Sludge_31_08-R1 | ecosystem: Engineered > Bioreactor > Anaerobic >... | reverse complement strand
CCGTGATCTGGACTGTGGCGCTGCGCGGCTGGACGGCCGTCGTCTGCACGTTCTGGATGGCCGGGGCCAGGCAGTCCACCGCCGCGGGCGCCGTCACCGGCACGTTCACGCCGCCGGCGCCGTCGTCCGCATCGATGTACGTCACCGTCACCAGGTCGCCGTGCTCCACCCACAGCACGCCGGGCGCGTCCGTTGTGGACAGGGTGATCTCGCCCGTAAACTCCGCCGCGGCCGGGTCCGTCTCCGTAAGCAGGACGGTCTCGCCCAGCGGCTCGCTGTCCGACGTCACCGTGACCGTCACCGTCTCCACCACGTTGTCGTCGGTGTTCAGCCCACAGTCATTCACCAGGATGTGGAGGGTGCCGTCACACGCATACACGTTTGAATCCAGCACCACGACCCCCGCATCCGAACAGACGTCATACGCGGCAAACGTATCGACGATCCCGTACCCGCGCACAAACAGCGGGTCCGGCTGCCCGTTCGCCACGAAGTCCGAGGCGGTCTCAAACAGCCGCTCCCGCATCCGGTCCACCGTCCAGTACGGTCGGGCCTGGATCAGGCACGCCACGGCACTCGCCACCAGCGGCGTGGACAGCGACGTGCCGCTGGCCGTCGTATACCCCGTGGTCGAAAACGCACTCACCGTGCTGGTCCCCGAACCCAAAGCCAGCACCTCCGGCTTGATTCGCCCGTCCGCCGTCGGCCCGTCCGAGCTGAACGACGCGATCGAGCCGGAACTCGTCACCGCTCCGCACGCGATCACCTGGAACGCGTCCGCCGGGGCGATCAGGCTGGAGGTCGCCGGGTTTGCATCGTGATACTCGTTGCCCACCGCGTTGCAGTGATGCACGCCCAGGGCGGTGTGCGTGTTGACCGCGATCGTCGTCACCGCGGTCAGCCCGTCCAACTGGGCCTGCGTGTACCAGTCGATATACCCGAGCGACGCCGTGCTCATGTCCGCGCCGTGGAACTCGATGAACTCCAGCCCCGCGACGAAGTTGTCCTCCTCCGCCGGGTACTCGCCCGTCGTGTCCTCCGTCTTGGCGAGAACGAACGAGGCGTCAAACGCGCCGCCCACCAGCGAACCCGGCTGGTATGATGCGATGCAGCCCAGAATCATCGTGCCGTGCTCGTGCTGGGAGTACGGGTCGCCCGTCTCCTTGGAGGTGACGGGGTCATTGTCCACGAAGTCGTACTCCGCAATCACGTTCACCGGCTTGGCCGGGTTGTTGAACGCCACGTGCGTCCGCTCAAAACCCGTGTCCAGAATGCCGATGACCACCCCCTGACCCGTGTACCCCGCATCGTGCAGCGCAATCAGGTTGATCTGCGCAAGCTGCGCCTGCGACTGGCCGTAGTTGATGGACGCTCCGTCCCGGTCCGGCTCCTTGCCGGCCTCCGGAACGTCCGCCGGCTGCGGCGGCTCCGGCAGGTCGATCCGGGCCCGCCGCGCCACCGGCTGCATCTTGACCACAAACGGCAGCTTGGCGATTTCGTCGATCTGCGCTGGCGTGGCCCACACGCTCACCGCGTTGACCCATTTGCTGCGCACATGCACCTTGGCCCCGGTGGCCGCCACCGCGTCCGCATAGGCCGCACAAACCGGCAGGTCCCATTCGCCGAAGACCGGCTGGCCCCGCCGGGCGTGCTCGCCCCGCATCAAGCGGCGTTGGATCGCCCGCGGATTGTAGCTGGCTGCCACGCTCCGAACGGCCGCGTCTGTCTCCGCCGGGCTCGCCAGCCCCTTATCCGCAAAAAAAACCCAGGTTTTGGCCGGCTCCGCCGATTCGGCCGCCATCTGCCGAAGCAGCGGGTGCACTTTCGCCTCGGGCGGGGGCGCCACGTCGGCCTGGACGGCCTCCGATGCGCCCACTCCCGCCGGAGTCAGACCCAACCCGCAGACACCGACACAGAACAACGCGAACAGTTTGCTTACTTGCATGACTGGCAACGCCCCTTACGAAAATCCAGCGCAGAGGACGAGAACCCGGATTCTCCCGGACCCTTCCATCCTAGCAAACCGCCCTCCCAAAACGAAGGGCAACCGTAACCCAGGGGTGCCAAAAGAGTTGATTCTTCCGGAAAATCCGCCCGCAAGCCGGGGCACTGCCGGCCCCGTGAGGCAGGAATTGCAGGCATGGCCCGGCTTGCCGAAACGGCCCGGGATTGCGCCCCCTCGGGCCGCGGACCGCCCGCGCCCTCGACGGCTCGACGCCGGTTTCACGAGACCTGCGACATGTCGCCCATCCTCCTGGTGCGCATCGTGGGGCGCTCGTCGGTGAAGTAGATACGCACATCAAAAGGCAGGGACCGACGCTGACCCCCTGGTTCGCACGTGTCAAGTGCCACTGTTCGCCCCAAGCGTCTTGCCCACCAACGATACTCCGCGAGCAACGGGGATATATAGGGAATGTCTCATTCTTGCCGGCGCACGACAACGCGGTCGTGCCGGCTTCAAACCAGATGATTCTTGACTTCGTGGAACAGCTCGAATATGCTCCAGCGTCATTATCTGGCATTGGAGACGACGGTTTGCGGGGAAGATCGAAGGGGGCCACATCCACATCCCGCTGCCCTTCGCGAGATAGGCTCGGAAACCGTCGGGATTCGGGAACTCGCGCATCGCGTTGGAGGCTTGCGCCTTGACACCTCAAGGCAACAACTGTCGCGCGAGACGCGCGCCGCTTCCATCCGGCACCGCCGGCAGACCCTCCCCGGCAAACGCTCCCCGCCTCGCGGGTGGGCGTGGCTTGAATTTCGTTCAGGAATCCCGGTTTTTCGGTATGAATGGGCGCGGAACCTGCAAACTTGTTTCACCCGGCGTTCGAACGCGGCGTGTTCGCCGCCCGGCCTGTCCCCACTGACCTCACGACAGCGATCGGACGCCGCTTCGGATCGAAAGGGGGCCAGAATCATGAGCGCGTTCGCATTGGCCTTTCTGTTGGGCGTTCCGACGGACATCCCGATGGCAGCCACGAGACTGTACACCGGAGAGGAAGCCGCCAGACTTCTGGAAGAGATGGAGCAGATGGAACTCCAGCTTCAGCCGCTGGAGGAAGAGCTTGAAGCGGCGAGACGGCTCGGCGAGGCGCTTGCGGCGAAGGTGGCCGAGACGCAGGATTTGCAGCTTCGACGGCAGCTTCAACGTCAATGGGCGCAGAATGTAAGACTCGTGGACGCGCTTCAGCCTCGAGTGGATCACCTGGCAGGCCAGATTCAGGATCTGGGGATGGGGCCCGTCGAGCTGGACCCGGTGCTTGACCGCATGCTGGCAGAGGTGAGCGCCTGGCCGCCACTTGCAACCACGGAAGACGCGAGGCGTCTGAATGAGCTCTATTCCCGTGACTGGGAAGACACCGGGATCAACAGGGCCTGGGGCGACATGATACTGGACCACATCGAAGCCGCGACTTCGGAAGAGGACCTGTCTGCCGAGACGGTCCGCGTGCTGAGAGAGGGATTGCTTCAGTACTACAATGCCCAGCTCCGGCACCATGGAAACGGCGGACGGGCAGTCAGTCCGTACTGGATGGCCGAGCGGGGGGCCATGCTCCTTCGCGTTTCCCCGCCCGGTGATGCGGAAACCGAGCGGCTGGTCGAGAGCATCAAATCGGAAGCCGTCCAATGGGCAAACGAGCTTCATCTCTGGGAAGACGCCTTCGAATACGACGAGAGACTCTCCCAATCGCTCCAGGAGTGGCGTGAGATGCAAACATTTCACCCGTCGTGGGGGGCCGGCGACGTCCCGGTTCAAATCTTGGTGGGGAAAGCGTGGGTGAGCCTCTCTCCAGAAGAGGCGCGTCGGCAGATACTCACCCGGCTCAAACAACTGGAGAGAGGAAGGGAAGACGACGTCGAGAAGATCGCGAAGACGTTCAGCGAGATCGAGCAACTCGCACTGGCAGACTGGAAGGACGGGCAGGTCAACGAAGGGATGCGGACCCTGTTCTTCTTCGGCATGCGCCGTCTGCTTCGGCAGGACAGGACGCCCACGCAGGCCCGCCTCGCAATTGTCGATCTCGTCGACAGATGCCTCGCCGCCTGTGCCGAGATGGATCTCTCAAGAAAAGAGAGGGAGAAATGGGCGGAGGCCGTGTCTGCGCTGGGACAAAAGGCAAGCAGACGCCTGCGAGACCTGGTCTACGAACGCCTGACGAAGCCGGGCGAGGAAAAGGAACTGTACGCGAAGGTCTGGGACGCCATCCGCGAATGACTTTCGTCAGGCCGGAAGGTGGTGCATCGGAAAGACACAGGCACGTTCGGGAGACTCCGTCTCACGAATGTGATGGCGCCGAGGGAAGGCCGGCCACACGGGGATTGAGGCGTCGTGGCAGTTGTGTTGCAGTCACCAGCCATCTGAGAGGAGCCAACCATGAAACCCGTGAGAGTCATTCTGCCCGCGCTTGCTCTGACCCTTGTGGCGTCCGCGGGGCCGGACGTCGTCCCGGTCCCCTCAGGCAGCGCCATCACGACGGATGGCAGCATCGGGACCTCCCCGGGCGTCGGTGTCCTCGACGTGTTGCAGACGACGGACAAATGCACGCATCCAACGTACTACAGGGACTGCGCCCGGTTCTGTAGCAGCAAGACCGCCTGCTACCAGTGCTGTGCGAGATGGCACGGCAACGAACCGACATACTCCAAGTGCCGCAGTGCCTGCAGAGACGTGTGGAACGCGCAGATCTATGTGGAATGACAACACTCGGGCCGCCATCGTGACGCCGGCCGAAATCGGTCGCGGTGACACGCCCGGGCTGGTCGCTCAGCCGAAACGGGCTCCTGGGGTCGTGCCCCCTGCACGCTGCCCGCCTTCGGATGTCCGCGTCTGCTGAGGCATCGCGGCACGCGCCGATCGGTGGAATTCGGGGCGGCGCCCGGGCCGCCGCGTGGCCATTCCGCGCCCATCTTGCCGGCGGACCCGGCGCCTCCACAACCCGCGATGGTGGCGCCGGGGAACGCCCGTCGCTCCGTCGGGGCGCGGCCGCTGCAAGCGGCTCCGGCAGCCCCGACACGGCTGCCCCCCCACCCCGCCTCCCGACAGCGCCCGACCGCCTCCAGCCCGCCATCCCGCTCGGTGAGGACCTGCTCACTCGCGGCTGCCAACGTCTCCCCGGCCCCGCGCTTGCCTTGCAGCCCATTCTCGCGACAATCCGTCGCCTGTACACGCGCGCGAACCGGCCACGCTGCGGGGGTAGCTAGCATGTTGGAGAGAATCGTGACACACAGATGGGTCTGGTTGCTATGCCTGGTCGCCGCTCTGCCGGCCGGCTGCGGAGGTGGGGGCGGGCGGAAGGACCGCATCCTCATCACCCGGATCCCCGACTTCTACCAGGGCGACCTGACCCGCCTGGCCGTCGTACCGTTCGGCAACCGGACCCGGGCACGCGGCGTGGCCGAGCGGATCAGCGACAGAATCTCCGCGGAGCTCACCAACAACGCCACATACGAGGTTTACACCCGTTCCCACCTGCGCGACATCCTGGCCGAGCACGACGCCATCGCGGCCGGCATCATCGACGCCGACCTGGCCCGGACCATCGGGCGGGTGAAGGCCGTGCAGGCCTTGGTCTGCGGCGTGCTCAACCGCTACGACGCCCACACCCGTCACGAAACCCGATCCATCCCGATCCCCGTCTGGGGCCGGGATGTCAACGGCAACCCGGTCATCACCGGCTGGCAGCAGATCCCGTACGAATGGTATCGCCACGATGTGACCGTCGATTGTCAGGTGGTCGTGCTCGACGCGGTCACCGGCCGGCAGATTGCGGCGGTCAGCCGGCCCATTACTCTCTCGGACGACGGCACCCCGCCGAAGCACAGCGCCGAGCAACTGATCCAGGCTGCCGAGGCCCAACTGGTCCGACACGTCGTGGAATCCGTGGCCGTCACCCGCAAGGAAGTCAAGGTCCCCAAAGATGCCGTGAGGATCGCCGGCGACTTCTACGACCAGCAATGGGACTGGCAGGACCGGTTCACGCCCGACATGGATACGGTGCACGTGGTCGTGCGCCTGCCCGCCGAGGCTGACCGCAACGACTTCCGCATTACCATCGTCCCGAAGGACGGCCGCGAAGTGCTCGCCGAGACGGCTTTCACCTGGAGCAGGCAGCACGATCGCGCCGGCTTCACATTCTCCGTGAACGACCTTCTTGACAGGAACGGCTATGGCGACTATCAGGCCAAGCTGTACTCCGGGCCGACTCCCATCGCCTGGCGCAACTTCCGGATTCTGGAACCGAAGCGATAGAAAGGCCGACGGAAGACGACCGTGCCCTCAACCGGCTCCAATGGAACTCATGCCCACGTGGTCATCGTCGGCGCCGGGGCCGCGGGCCTGACCGCCGCCATCTTCGCCGCGCGGCGCCGGCCCGAGGCAACCATCGTCGTGCTGGACGGCGCCCGCCGGCTCGGGGCGAAGATCCTGGCCTCCGGCGGCGGCCGTTGTAACGTCACCAACGTCCGCGTCACGCCCGCCGACTTCTGCGGCGGCAGTCCGAACATCATCCGCCGCGTGCTGGACGCCTTTCCCGTCGACCAGACCGTCGCATTTTTCCGGGAAATCGGCGTGGCCCTGCACGAGGAGGAGAACGGCAAGCTTTTCCCCGACTCCAATGACGCCCACACCGTGCGGGACGCCCTTCTGGCCGAGGCTCGCGCCCGCGGCGTCCGCATCGTCCACCCCGCCCGCGTAGACGACATCGTCCGCGACGAAGCGGGCTTCTGCCTCCGCGTGGAAGACACCATCTGGACCTCGCCGCGCGTCGTCCTGGCCACCGGCGGTCTGTCCCTGCCCCAGACCGGCAGCGATGGGAGCGGATACACGCTCGCCCGCTCCCTGGGCCACTCGATCGTGCCGACCACGCCCGCACTGGACCCGCTGGTGCTTCAGGGGGACTTTCACGCCTCGCTGGCCGGCATCGCCCATGACGTGGAACTCGCCGTCGCCGCGGAGGGATCGAAGCCACTCCGCCACGCCGGGGCCCTGCTCTGGACGCATTTCGGCGTCAGCGGCCCGGTGGTGCTGGACGTGTCACGACACTGGCACCGCGCCACGCTGGAGAAGCGCCGGGTCACCATCACCGCCAACCTTCTCCCCGGCCACGACTTCGCTTCTGTGGAACGCGCGCTCCTCGCCCTCGCCGAGAGCCAGCCGCGGTCGTTTTTGCGCAACGCACTGGCCTCGCGGATCCCCGCCCGGCTGGCGGCGGCCCTTCTCGCCCGCATTCCTCTCGACGGCCAGATCCCCATGGCCCACGTGACAAAGCCGGATCGACGCCGCCTGACCCGTGCCCTGCACGACTGGCCGCTGCCCGTCGTCGCCGGCCGCGGATACGACCACGCCGAGGTCACCGCCGGCGGCGTTCCGCTCGACGAGATCGACCCGGCCACGCTCGCCTCCCGTCCCTGCCCCGGCCTGTACCTCGTCGGCGAAATCCTCGACGTGGACGGCCGCATCGGCGGCTTCAACTTCCAGTGGGCCTGGTCCACCGCCCACGTCGCCGCCCATGCCCTGTAGGACCCGCCCCGCCCGCGTTCCGTGCGGCGCCCGCCTCTCGGCTCCTGACTCTCGTATCGCTGTAGCGCAGGGCTGACGTCTGTTCGATTCTGTGCGATCGGCCTCTGGTGTGGGACCGGCCTCTGGTGTGGGACCGGCTTTCCAGCCGGTCTCGTGGGAATCAGCGCGGGGATGCGAAGAAATCTGGAGGTCTGCGGTGCGGCGTGTCTTCTGCTCGACACGTCAGCCGTCATGTTCGACTGAGCGCTACGTTCGCCAGAAGATGCGCAGGCGTGTGCAGAGACTCACGAACAGTGCCAGCAGAAACGTCTTGATGCAGCCGCGAAGGAAGCCCAGCCATGGTGTGTGCAGCCAGCGCACCAGCACGCCCTCCAGGCCGGTCAGGTTCAGGATGGGCGCCATGAACGCCCCACTGCCCGCATAGGCGATCATCGGGTTCTGGCCGTTGTCGATGAGCAGCCGCATCCAGCGCCGGCCCCGCCACACGTCGATGATCACGGTGAAGGCGATCAGCGTGAAGCAGGCCAGCCCGCTGGTCACGAAGTAGTAGCTCATCGTGGCGCGGTCCTTCTTGATGCCCCCTTCGTACGGCTCGAAGATCAGCCCCACAATCAGCCAGCACACGCCCCACACGTACAAGCGCCGCAGCAGCACCCCGGTCGGACTCGTTGGCCGCATGAACAGCGGCCAACCCGCCGCGCACGCCGCCATCGCCACCAGCACGGTCCACGGCAGCCAGCGGCTGAACAAGCCCGCCAGCATCAGGACCACCATCCCCACACACAGAGTGACCATGCCGGCAAACCGAAGTGCATCCAGGATCCGGTCTGGGCGCGCCTGCGCTGTTTCCGCCGGACCCTCCAGCCAGTCACGCAGAACGTCCCCCGCGATCGTCCCGGGGATCACGATGAAAAGGTATTGCAGGTAGTACAGCCGGTACATCGACGGAACGGGCGACCAGTTCCACACCATCTGCACCCAGCCCGGCTCTGCGTGAGCCAGGCGGATGCCCAGCAGCGGAACCATCAACAGAAGCCGGGCGGTCCAGCTCCGTTGCGTCAGCATCCACACGATCGACCCGAAGACGGCCATGTTCGTCAGCACGACCAGGATGATGTTGTTCCGCGTCACGGAGAACGCGATGTCCTGCCCGAAGCGCGGCAGCCACGCCATCAGCGCAATCGCGCCCAGCCACCCCGCCGCGCGAACCCCCATGCACCGCGGGAACGACCAGCGGTCCGGCAATCTGGCCAGCGCAGGAAAGAGCAGCAGGAACCCGGCCAGAGCAACCAGCCAGGTGGACGTGGAGGGGCTCTTGCTCAGTGTCCAGGGCTGGATGTGCTGGTGGTAGATTGCGAACAGCCCCAGCAGAATGCCACGTTGAACCACGTACCGGGCCAGCTTCCACCACGGTTCGCCCTTGGCCATTCGCCGCCCCAGGGCCAGCGGCATGGACGCTCCCATGGCAAACAGGAAGAAGGGAAACACCAGGTCCACCCACGTGATGCCCGGAACGGACGGGTCAAACTTGTTCAAAGGCGGAGGAAGTTGCGCGTGGTACATCCACGCCGGCAGGACGTGCCAGGGAATAAGTCCCGACAGGACCATCGTCAGGATGGCGAACCCCCGCAGCGCATCCAGCGCGTCCGCACGCCGGCGTGCCGGAACGGGTGGTGGAATCACTTCGCTCTGAGTCACGGATGCCATCGGGCCCTCCAGGGAAAGACAGCACCACCAACGCCGGAAGCCGCCTGTCCCGCAACCGCGCTGCTCGCGGCCGACATGGTACGACCAACCGCCGCCCCGTCACAAGGGCCGGAACGCGAGAGACTCCGGCCACGCAAGGCCGGTCCGGTTTCTGCTTGTGTTGCACGTGGCCCGGGTGTAGGGTGACCGCCGCCGGCCGGTCGGCGCTCGAATCGTCGGCCGAAGCACATTCTTGCAGGAGTCCATTCATTTCCGTGTCGCGCGGCCGGGGCGCAAGGGACGCGTATGCGAGCATGGATACCGCAGGAAAGCGTCACCTCGGGACGTTCAACAATGACAAGCATGGGCAAAAGCAGGGAATGGTGAGCCGAGCAATGGAAATTTCTCATAACGGCAAGTGTCCGAGCACAGCCGGCGCGACGCTTCCGATGATTCTCGGCCTCCTGCTCACGGCCGGCTGCGCCACCTACGGCCAATCGGCAGAACAAGTCTCGGCCGCACTGAAGACATGGCAGCGGCACCAGTACGCCGCTTCCTCCGAGGCGGGCACGACGCCGATGATCGTGGGGACCCCCGCGCCAACCACGACGGCGCCGACCGCAACCGGCGATCGAGTCCCCCCCCACCAGCCGCTGAAGGCCTACATTCGCGAAGCGCTGGAGCGAAACCCGTGCGTCGCGACGGCCGTTGCCAACCTGGAGGCGACCCTGGCCCGCGTTCCTCAAGCCACCGCCCTGCCGGACCCGTTCGTCCGGAACATCATCCGACCGGAGCCGATCCAGACCGCGGCAGGCGACATGTACTACACGCTGGGCGTGGGGCAGAAGATCCCGTTCCCTGCGAAGCTCGACCGGGCGGGCAAGGTGGCCGCTGCCGAAGTCCGCATGGCCATCGAGCAGCTCAACGCCGTGCGTCTGCGCGTGATCGGCGACGTGGAACGCGCGTGGTATTCCGTCTACCTGATGGACCGGCACCTTGAAGTGGCGGAGGCGAACGTAGCCATCCTGGAAGACCTGGCGCGTGTCGTCGTCGCCCGGTACGAGGTGGCCAAGGTCACTCAGGCCGACGTGCTGCGGGTGAAGACCGAACTGGCCGACCTGCGAAACGACCTGGATATCTATCGCCTGCGCCGCAGCACCGCCGCGGCGGCGCTGAATCAGCTTCGCGATTACGGACCGGCGCGTGAGGTCCCACACACGCAGGTCGTGGACCCCACCCCCATCGCCGTGGAGACCGATGTGCTGATTCGCCTGGCGGAAACGAACAATCCGGAACTCGCCCGCCTGGCGCGGCAGCGTGAACGAGACGTGGAGAAACTTGCCCTTGCCGACCTGGGCTACTGGCCGGACCTGACCGTCGGCATCGAATGGACGTACACCGATCCGCGCGAGCCCTTCAAACCGCCGATCAACCCGGAAACGGGCAAGCGCATGGCCTACAACCGACAGAGCGAAGGCGGTGATGACAACTGGGCATTCACCATCCAGTTTGACGTCCCGCTGTGGATTCAGAAGGTGGAGGCCGCTCGCCGCGAGGCGCGGATGAAGCTGCTGGCCACGGATCACGAGCGGCGGGGAACAAGGAATCTCGTGGCGTTTCGCATCTTCGACAACTGGGCGCGCGTACAGGCGAAGCAGAAAACCCAGCGCCTTCTGGATACCGTGCTGATCCCGCAGGCCCGGCAGACGTACGAGGTCAGCCTGACCGGCTATCAGGTGGGCGACACCACGTTTCTGACCGTGATTGACAACTGGCAGCGCTGGCTTCAGTTCGAGCAAATGCGGCACCAAAACGTCACTGAACTGGATACCGCCTTCTCCCAATTGCAGCAGGAGGTCGGGCTCGAATTGATACGAGCGCCGGAACCGCCGACATCGTCAGCCCGCGAGGATGCGCCATGAATTCCCAGGAAGGCACGCCGTACACCGTGGCCGTACGCGGCCTTCTGATCCGCTGGGCGGTCGTCCTCTCGGTGTTGATCGTCATTCTGCTGTGGGCCGCCTGGCGGCTCTCGAACGCAGGAGGGTCGCCCGTCACCGTCACGCCGCCAGTCGAGTACTGGACGTGCTCCATGCATCCGGAGGTGCGTGAATCCGGTCCTGGCAAATGCCCAATCTGCGGCATGGAGTTGATCCCGCACCGCGCGGAAGCCCGGGCCCCGTCGGCGAGCGCACCCCGGGACCTCGCCGTCCCGAACAAGCAATGGTATCGCTGCACCATGCCGGAGTGCGGAGACCAGGGCAGCGCCGACCCCACCAGCCGCTGCCCCGTCTGCGGCATGAAACGCGAGCCCGTCGGCGAGCACGAAGCAGACGGGACCGGCACATATGAGATACGGCTCAGCGAACGCGCCCGGCGCCTCGCCGGTCTGGCCACCGAGCCCGCCCGGCTCCGCAGGCTTGTCCGCGAAATCCGCACCGTCGGGAAGATCGGCTACGACGAGACCCGGCACCGCATGGTCGCCGCCTGGATCGGCGGCCGCATCGACAGGCTCTTCGCCGACTTCTCCGGCATGCTCGTTCAGGAGGGCGATCATCTTGTCGAGCTCTACAGCCCGGAGTTGCTTTCCGCCCAGGAGGAGTATCTGCAGGCCATCCGCTCCGCCCGTGCCATGCAGGACAGCGCTCTCGACGCCTCCCGCGCCAGCGCCGAGCAACTCGCCCGGTCCGCGCGCCGCAAACTCGAGTTGCTGGGCATCACCGATAAGCAGATCGAGGCCATCGAAGCCAGCGGCACGCCGCAGACTCACCTCGTCGTCCACGCTCCCATCGGCGGAACGGTGGTGCGCAAGAACGTCATGGAGGGCCAGTACGTGCGGACCGGAGACGTGCTCTACGAAATCGCCGACCTGACCCACGTCTGGCTGCTGCTGGACGTTTACGAGGCCGACGTTCCGTGGATCCGACCATTCCAGACCGTACGCGTGACCGCGGAGGCCCTGCCCGGCGAAATGTTCGACGGACATATCGCCTTCGTCGACCCCGTCGTGGACGACCGGACCCGTACCATCAAAGTCCGCGTCAACGTGGCCAACCCCGAGCGGCGGCTCAAACCCGCCATGTTCGTCACGGCCCACGTCTCCGTCGCCATGGACGTGCGGGCCGCCGCAGCCGGCCCGGCCCTGGAGGGTCGATACGCCTGCCCCATGCATCCCTGGGAAACCGCCCAGGAACCCGCGACCTGCCCGATCTGCGAAATGGACATGGTGGAGATTGAAGCCGTGCCGGGCTATGTGCCGCCGAGCGATCCGGCCGCACTCCTGGCCGTCCCGCGCGAGGCCGTCATGCAGACCGGCGAGCGAACCCTCGTCTACATCGAGACGGGACCCGGCGTGTACCGTGGCGTCGAGGTCCGGATCGGCCCGCTTGGTCGCGACGGCACGGGACGCGACTACTACCCCGTCCTGTCCGGTCTGACCGCAGGCCAGACGGTCGTCACCCGCGGCGGCTTCGTCATTGACAGCCAGATGCAGCTCGCCGGCAAGCCGAGCCTCTTTCACGCCCGCGGACTGGAGGGCGGTGGAGCCGACGCCCACGCCGGGCACGCCTCGGGGCGGACTGCCGACGTGCAGGATCAGCCAGCCACCGAACCCGCCGACGCCGGCGTTCAGACCATTTGCCCGGTCATGGGCAACCCGATCCAGGACGACGTCTTCATCGACTACCACGGCGTTCGCGTGTTCTTCTGCTGCTGGGGCTGCGACAAGAGGTTTCAGGCGGACCCGGAGAAGTACATCGTGAAGCTGCCTGATGCGGTTCAGGCGCATATCCGCGCTGCGGTGGCCGCCACGCAGGAGGCCGGACGTGACTAGCCTGCTCATCCGGACGTTCCTGCGCTCGCCGCTGCTTGCCCTGATTCTGGCCGGTACCCTGATCGGATGGGGCTGGCATGCGTACGTCGCCAACCCGAAGGACGCCATCCCCGACATCGCGGAAAACCAGACGATCGTCTACTCCGAGTGGATGGGCCGCAGCCCGAAGGACGTCGACGAGCAGGTCACCTACCCGCTGACGGTCGCGCTGCAGGGCGTGCCTCAGGTGCGCGAAATCCGGGCGACCAGCGGGTTCGGCTGGTCCGTAGTCTACGTGGTTTTCCAGGACGGCATCGACTTCTACTGGGCCCGCAGCCGCGTTCTGGAACGGTTGAACGTGGCCCAGGCCCAGTTGCCGGAAGGGGTCATCCCCGCGCTGGGGCCCGACGCCACACCGCTGGGCCAGGTCTTCTGGTACACGGTCGAAAACGGCTGGTACTCTCCCGAGCGTCCCGGCCTGCGCTTCGAGCCGGACGGAACGCTCACGCCGGCCTCTCGCACAGCGCTGCTCGCCGCCGAACCGGCGATGAAGGAGAGGATCGACGCCGCCGGACCCTACCAATGCCCGGCCACGGGAGCACCGCTCGTGTTCAGCGCGTTGCCGCTCGACATGCTGCGCAGCATTCAGGACTACGACGTCAAACTCGCCCTGGAGGGCGTGGAGGGTGTCAGTCAGGCGGCCAGCGTGGGCGGCTACGTGCGCCAGTATCAGATTGACGTCAACCCGGAGGCCCTGCGTGCCTACCGCATCCCGCTCTCGTACCTGGTCGAGGCGGTTCGCTCGTCCAACATCGATGTGGGCGCCAAGGTCATCGAGCAGAACGGCATGGAGGTCTTCATCCGCGGAATCGGCTTCCTGGGTGGCGGACAGCGGGCCGCGGGGGGCCGAGCCGAACGCGAGCGTGCGGCCCTGCGCGACATCGAGAACATCGTGGTCAAGGCGGTCGACGGCACGCCGGTCTACGTCCGCCAGCTTGGCACGGTCAGCACCGGCCCGGACTTTCGCCGCGGCGCGCTGGACAAGATGGGCGCGGAAGCCGTCGGCGGCAGCGTTGTCATGCGCTTCGGAGAAAACCCGCTCGAGGTGATCGACGCCGTGAAGGCGAAGATCGCCCAGATCGAGCCCGGTCTGCCGCCCGGCGTGCGCATCAATCCCTGCTACGACCGAACGAACCTCATTCAGGAAACCATGGCCACGCTCGGCACCGCCCTCGGACAGGAACTGCTGATCACGGTGGTTGCCGTGGTGCTCTTTCTGCTGCACGTGCGGAGCAGCCTGGTCATCGCCGTGGCCTTGCCCTTGGCCGTGCTTTTCGCGTTCATCTGCATGGAAGCGCTGCGCCTGCCCTCCAACATCATGAGTCTGGCCGGCATCGCGATCGCCATCGGCACCATGGTCGACATGGGCATCGTAATGACGGAGAACATCTATCAGTACCTCACCGACGGTCGCGGCGAATACACCCGGACCGAGACCGGCCCCGACGGGCGGCCCCACACCGTCACCGATCCTGTTCGGCGGTCGCAGTTGGTTGAGGAAGCCGCCACGGAAGTCGGTTCCGCCCTCATCACCGCGATTGCCACCACCGTGATCTCGTTTGTTCCGGTCTTCTTCCTCGAAGGACAGGCGGCCAGGCTGTTTGCGCCCCTGGCCTGGACCAAGACATTCTGCATGGTCGGCGCCCTCCTGCTCGCCCTCACACTCGTCCCGCCCTTCGCTTCGCTGCTGCTGCGGGACCGCCGCGTGCCCTGGCGTTGGTCGCTCCTGTGGGCATTCCTGGCGGCGGGCGCGTTCGGGCTCGGATGGTATCACGGAGATCGCTGGGCAGCATTCGCGGAGCTCCGGCAGGGCATCCGCGATTACCTGGACCTCTCGCACTCCATGGTCGCCGGACTGGCAGGCGCCATCGTCTTCCTGCTCACCGTGCTGCTGTTGCGGGAACGCATCCGACCGATCGAGCAGAACCCGACCAGCCGGTTTATCCGTTGGGTCTACGAGCCGGCGCTTCGCTGGGTCCTCCATCACAAGCTGCTGTTCCTCATTCTGCCCGCGACCCTCGTGCTCTGGGGGCTTTCCATCTGGCTGAGCTGGGCCGCCGTACTCGGCACCCTGGCACGCCCCTTCGACATCATCGGGCTGGGGGTAACGCAGTGGTCCCTCGCCTGGTGGCTGCACCTGGGGGCGGGAATCTTCCTGGGCTGCGCCGTTCTACCCCTGGTCGTCGACACGATTCGCCTCCTCCGACGCCGGCATCAGACGTGCGTGCGGCGCCCCTCCGCCATCGTGCGATGGGCACGCCGAGCGGGCTTCGGAGTTACCGCTCTGTTGATTGCCGCCGCGCTGCACGCGGCTCGCGCCGCCGACGCGTACGCGGGACCCGTGTCCGTTGCCTTCGGCCTGCCCCTCCCCACCGCCGATGCATCCGCGATCCCCTTGCGAGAGTTCGCGCCGCTGCGCGATCTGCCCCGCCGCGGCATCGGTCAGGAGTTCATGCCTCCCCTTGACGAGGGCGATTTCCTCTACATGCCCAGCGTTCTGCCCGCCGGTTCCATCAACACCGTGATGGAGGTCATGCAGAAGCAGGACGTGCAGTTCGCCCGGATCCCGGAGGTGGAGTTGGCTGTCGGCAAGCTGGGCCGCATCGAGTCCGCTCTCGACCCTGCCCCCGTCGGCATGATCGAAACGATGATCCTGCTCCGGCCGCGCACGGAGTGGCCCCTCATCGATGACCCCGACTATCCCGGGCGGAGACGCCACCGCACCATGAACGAAATCTGGCGGGCCATCCAGCAGGCCGGCCAGTACCCCGGCGTATTGCCTTCGGCCGAACTGCAGCCCATCCGCACCCGCATCGAGATGCTCAGCACGGGCCTTGCCGCCAAAATCGGCCTCAAAATCTACGGCGACAACCTCGGGCGCTGCGAAGAGCTGGCCGTGCATATCGAGCAACTGTTGCGCGAACAGCTTGACGGCGCCGAAGCGATCAACGCGGTCCGGGTCTCCGGCAAGCCGTATCTCGAGTTCCACGTCGATCGCGAGGCCGTCGCCCGCCATGGCGTGAATATTCGCGACGTGCAGGACGTCATCGAAGTGGCGATCGGCGGCCGAAACCTTACGACCACGTATGAAGGACTGGATCGCTACCCCGTGCGTGTTCGCTACGCACGCGAGCTGCGCGACGAGGTGCCGGACCTCGAGCGGATCCTGGTGCCTACGCCCGGCGGGGCCCAGATTCCCATCACCCAGGTCGCGGAAATCCGCAGTGTGGTCGGCCCGATGAGCGTCCGCCGCGAGGGGGCCCGTTACGTCAGTTACGTGACCATGAACAACGTCGGCATCGATGAATCCACGCTCGTCAGCCGGGCCCAGGCCATCCTCGACAGGGCCAACATCGACGGCACGCTGAAGCGGCCCGAAGGGTACACCTTCAAGTGGGCCGGAAGCTACGAGCGAAATCAGCAAGCCAAGGATCGCCTGGCCTTCCTCGTACCCCTGGTGCTGCTGATCAACTTCGTCCTGATCTACCTGCAGTTCCACCGTCTTCTGCTGACGATGGCCATCTTCCTTGCCATCCCGGTGGCGTTCTCCGGTGGCTTCATCCTGCTCGACTGGTGGCCGGCCATCCAGAACCAGATCTACGCATGGGGAATCATGGACCGGCCTTTCCCCGGCGACGCCATGTACCTCACCGTGGCCGTCTGGGTGGGATTCATCGCCCTCTTCGGCATCGCGGTGGACGACGGAATCGTCCTGGGCACATACCTGGATCAGAGCTTCTCACGCAAGAGAATCCGTGAGTACGCGGAGATCGAGAAACGCGTCGTGGAGGCCGGCCTGCGCCGCGTCCGGCCGTGCCTCATGACCACTTTCACCACGCTAGCCGCCCTGGTGCCCGTCCTCGTGTCCACCGGCCGCGGCAGCGACGTCATGGCACCTATGGCCTTGCCCCTCTTCGGCGGGATGGCGGTGGCACTGGTGACGCTCTTCGTGGTACCCACGTGCTTCTGCGGCATCAAGCAGTTGAAGTGGCGCCTCGCTCTCCCCGACCAGGACTTCATACCCCTGGAATCTTGAAGCGGGTGGAACGCAGGAGTGCAGCCGCGCCGGTCGTCCGCTTGTGGACCGCCGTAACGGTGGAGTATGCTTCCCCCGTTCAGGCGGACAGTGCATCCATGCCCAATCCCGAACCGCATAACCCGCAGGTACCGGACGACGCGTCGCTGATGGCCCGGCTGCGCGACGGCGACCGTACGGCCTTGGGCGAGCTTGTCCGCCGCCATCAACGCCGCGTTCTGGACATCGCCGTCCGGACCCTCCGGGACCATACGCTGGCCGAAGACATCGCCCAGGAGGCGTTCCTGCGAGTCTGGCGCTCCGCCGCGGACTACGTGCCCAGCGCCCGATTCACCACTTGGCTCTACCGCATCGTCGTGAACCTCTGCCTGGACGCGCGCAAGAAGCGCCGGACACTGCTTGGAGAGACCCCGGACCAGCCTGACCCCCAGCACACCCCCGCCGAGTCAGCCGTGGACCACGCCGACCGGGCGGCCGTCATCCGAGCCGCTCTCGACCGCCTGCCTGAACGCCAGCGTGTCGCGGTTCTGCTACACAAATACTCCGGCCTGTCGATGCGGGAAATCGCCGACACGACCGGATGGACCGAATCGGCGGTCGAGTCGCTCCTGGTTCGTGCCTATGCGACGCTGCGACAAAAGCTTAGGGGCCTTGGCCCGTAGGGGTTATCGGCCGCAGGACAATGCGGCCCGATTCGTTACATGTAGTGAGGGATCGTTCCATGCAATGCCCATCCGCCGCAAACCTGGTCCGATACGTTTCCGGCGACGCCGGTGCCCAGGACGCCGTGCGCATCGGAGCGCACGTGTCCGGCTGCCAGGCCTGCGCCGAAACGGTAGCCGCCCTGCGCGAAACATGGGCCGCCTTGGATGCTTGGCAGCCGGGGACGACCGGTGTCGATCTGGCCGGTCGTGTCCTGACGGCCATTGAGGCCGAAGCAACCGCTCCGCGGCGTCACCGCTGGAGATGGCCGGCGTTCACACGGGTGGCGGCCTCCGTTGTCATCGCGACCGGGCTGGGTGTCGGCGCAGGGCGACTCGTGTCTGGATCGCGAGCATCTGATCGGGAAATCACGGTGGCCGACAGTTCAAACCATGATGTCCTGCATGCACTGGCGGTCGCCTTCGTGGCCACCGACTCCGCAACCGGAATTGCCCTGCAGTTTGAGCGGAGAGCCGACGAGGAAGGACGGTAGCGCGTCATGATCACCAAAGCCGGACTGAGCGTGATGGCTGTGGCCGCTCTGGCTTTCGCCGGTGCGTTCCTGACCACGGTCAGAACGACGCCGAAGCCTTCGCCGGGCACGTCCCTGCCGCCGCTGGCGCGATGGCTGGGGGTCGACGCGGAGACGGCCGCGATCATTCACGCGCAGGACCCCGCGTTCACGCAGGACGTAGCTGCTCTGCGCCACAAGCTGGACGCAGCCCGCGAAGCACTGGCCGAGCTCTTCGAGACCGTCAACGCCTCGGACGAACAGATCCGCCAGGCCGTGGACGCCAGCATCACCGCCCACAACGAGCTGGAGCGGCGCGTTTCGGAGTACCTCATCGCGGTCCGAAGGCACCTGACGCCCGACCAGCAGAAGAAGCTATTCGGGCTTTGCGCAGGCGAGATTCGCGAGTGCCGCGAGCGGTGCCGGCAGGCCGGCTGCGGCGCCGGCATCCCCGCCCAGGATCCGTGCGACACCACCTGCCCGGCCCGACGCACCGCCCGCCCGTCGGCCGCTCCCTGCCATCCCGGCCACGCAGGCGGCACGGGAGCCGACGCGACCGCAGAGTGAAGGACAGTGGACGCCGCCGGTCCGCCCATGCAATTCCCTTCGGTTGACGGCCAAACATTCCATTGTAGCTTTATTTTGTGGTCCAGCAGTTTTTTGCCGACACCAGCCACACCGATCGGCCGGATTTCCGGAGTTTTCTTATTGGACCCTCTTGACATCCGGGTGCCGTTTGAGGTATAAGCGAGTCGTGGGATAGAGGCGGGTCGCGGTGACCCCCCTTGGGAGAGAGAGACGGGCATGGTCTGCCCGTTTTTTCGTAGGTCAGGGACAAACCCAAGGAGGAGGAGCAAAGATGCGACTCGCGTTGGCAGTTCTCTTGGTCACGGCGGTTCCTGTTCTTGCACACTCGGTTGTCATCGACACGAGTTTCAACGGCACGGGCGTGGGCGAAGCCCAGACGTCTGTCCACGAGGATGCAGATCCGTGGGCCGGCTGGGTGACCGTCAACGTGTCCAACACCGGCAGCGAGGCTTGGGGCGACTTCCACTTCGAGATTTACGACCCGATCGGCGGGCAGAATATCTCGAACGTGGACTTCCTGGTCGATCCGCCCTACGAGCCGACCAGCACCCAGAGCCCGTTGACCTGGGTGGTCGACAACGTGTCCGTCGGCGCCAAGATCGACTTGTACTACTACTCCGACCCGGTCTACCCGGGTGAGTCGGCCACGTTTGCGGTATACAACGTGAACCCGGACAATGTCTCGTTTTTCGGCGTGATGTTCTATCCGACGCCGATCCCGGAGCCGGCCACTCTGCTGCTGCTCGGCCTGGGTGCGGCCGTGGCGATCCGTCGGCGCTAGGACGCAGCGCGACAGGTCCTTCTCCAGCAAGCCTTCGCGGGCGAGCCCAACCGGCTCGCCCGCTTTCATGCGCGCGCTCCGTTGCGAGCGACGTCGGGCAGTTCTCTGTCGATGTGCAGTCCGATCACTCCTCCTCCGCAACCGCGGCCGAATTTGCCCTGCATCCGTTGCCTCCGTCGTGTCAGACCGCATCATTGCCCCTCGGATCACAGAGGATGAAGCGCATCATACCCGTATGCGACCCCGGAGGAATGGGTCCGCGTGGCGGACCCTACAATTGCGACTCCCGGGCTGCCGAGGATGGAGTACATCACGCCCCAATGCGATGACGGAGAAATGGGTCCGCGGGGCGGACCCTACCATCCTGCATTGCAGCCCCGCCCTCGCCCCTTCGCCCGGCGAATAATTGACACCCACCCGCGAATGGTCCGACAATGGGGCCCGATCGGCGGGGAGGGCGGCGGAGGGATCGACGGTATGTCCAAACGCAACCTGGTCTGGATGGGCGTGATTGTGGCGATCATGGCCCTGTTCTACTGGCTGACGCCCCGGGCGGCCCAGCAGGACACCGTCGTGCGCACGTTCGCTCCGCTGGTCGAGGCCGACGCCATGGTCCGCCGCCACTTCGTCGAGGAGGTGAGCGAGGAACAGCTTGTCAACGGCGCCATCCGCGGCATGATGCTGCAGCTTGACCCCTACAGCCGCTACATCGCCCCGGACGAAATGGGCGCGTTCGAGCGCGCCCTGTCGGCCAACTACGACGGCATCGGCGTCACCATCGGGATGCGGCACGACCAGATTACCGTCATCGCCCCGCTGGAAGAGAGCCCTGCCGCCCGAGCGGGAATCCTCGCCGGCGACGTGATCCTCGCCGTCAACGGCAAAAGCACCGAGGGCATGACCATCCTGGACGTGAACGCTCGCCTGGTGGGAGACGCCGGCACCCCCGTGACCCTCACCCTGCGGCACCCGGGCTCCGACGAACCCGTCGAGGTCGCGGTCGTCCGCGGCCCCGTAGCGATCCGCCCCGTCAAGGGCGTCCGCCGCCTGCCCGGCCAAGCCAACCACGGCTGGGACTACATGCTCGATCCGGATCTGCGGATCGGCTGCATCCGCGTGGCAGACTTTCGCGACAACACCACCGTCGAGTTTGACAGGGCCCTGTCCACCCTCACGAGCGAAGGGGCCCGGGCCGTCATTCTCGACCTGCGCTTCAACGGCGGCGGCCTGCTGCCCCGGGCGGTGGAGATGGTGGATCGTTTCGTCCGGGAGGGCGAAATCGTCGCCGTGGTCTCCCGAAGCAACACGGCGCAGCGGTTCCGGGCCAAACGGGAAGGGACCCTGGAACACGTGGAGTTGGCCGTCCTGATCAACGGAGCGTCGGCCAGCGCCGCGGAGATCGTGGCCGGCGCCCTCCAGTGCCACGATCGGGCCGTCATCATCGGGGATCGCAGCTTCGGAAAGGGAAGCGTGCAGCACGATCGCTACCTCCGCGTCCACGGCCGCAGGGCCGCCATTCGCATGACCGAGGCCCACTGGGTGCTTCCCAGCGGACGAGTCATCCACCGCACCCCGCGGAACGCCGACACCGACACCTGGGGAGTCATCCCGGATGTCATCGTGCCAATCACGGAGGAACAGCGGCGGGAGATTCAGCGGCAACGAGCGATCGTGGACGGGGGTCCCGACCGACCCACAACCCGGCCCGCGCTCTCCACCCACCCCGCCGACGACGGCCCGGACGAGCAATCGGCATCTTTCCCGGAAATCTGGGTGGATCCCCAGTTGCAGTCGGCCCTCGACGTGCTGCGGGAACGGCTGACAGCCCCCGTTGAACCGGACGCTGTTCCGGAACGGACAAACGTGTCCGGATGATTTTGCCGTGTTCTTCCGTGGCCGGCTGAAGCCGACCAAAAAGCGAGCCAACCGGGTCGCGCCAACCGGGACATCTCGGGCGGCCTCCAAACGGTTGCGGCCAGACGGAATACCGCTGATATTGCGACGGGCAACACAGGACACTTCTGACACGGACACCGGAGTGAAGGCCGCCGTCGGCTTGCGTCGGATGAAGGCGGCGCGGCCCATACCGGCCGACGAACCACCACGAGGTCCAATACTGGATCGGCGGGCGGCAGGGCGTGTGGGGCATGTCGTATGCGTGGTTGAATTTCCACCGCATTGAGGACGGCGAACGTCCGTGAACGTGCTGGTCGTGGGCGGACGACGACGGCTCGAATCCCTGGTGGGCTGTGGTATTCTCGGACGGCATCGGGCGGGTGCGTACGGCTTACGCGGACCTCGGCATCTTCCCCATTTGCCGGTGAACCGCCGCTCTTGTGACGCCGACGTATCGTACGCTTGGATACGGTGGATTCCAGGGCGGTCAATCTCGGCCGGTTCATGGGGCCGGGAAGCCGTTGCGGCAGCGACAGCGGGCGTCGGTCCGAGGGGACCGTGCCGCGCAAACGAGGGCATTGGGGGCATGGAGCAGCCGACCATACTCGTAGCGAATCCGCGCGATTGCGAACGGAAGCTCCTGGCACACCTCCTGGAGCACGAGGGATTCCGCGTCCACGAAGCGGGCAACGGCGTGGATACGGTCCGCATTGCGCAGGCAAAGCGGGTGGACGTCGTGCTTCTGGAAACCGCGCTCTGGCAAACCGGGGAGATGAACGCCCTGAGCTCTCTGAAGCTGCACCCGCGTACGCGCTCCATTCCCGTCGTCCTGTACGGAGAACCCCGGCACCAGGAGGATCTGAAGGACGGATCGAAAGCGGGTGCGGTGGAGTGGATCGTCCGTGACGCATCGGTCGTGGAGAAGCTCCTGAATGGCCTGCGTACGATCCTGGAGCATCCGGTTGCTGGAGGCCCGCCGGCGGCTGCGGAGGACGGCGCCGGGGAATCGAGGACGGTGCCGGGATCAGGGCATCTCACCGCGGCGAAAGTCGCGGAAGCATTGGACGGTGTCGAACAACTCAAGGCGTACGAGTTCACGGTGATGGAGGCCATCACGACAACCTGCACCGTGGAGCGCGCCGAGGACCACATCACCGAGATTGCCCTGCGGGATCCCATGTTGCTGCTGGGCTTGCTGGGCGAAGCCCGGCGCCGGGCGCCGGGGGACATGCCGGGCGGCGTGAGCGGTCCGCTCCAGGCCGCTCGCCTGGTCGGGCCCAAGGGTTTCTACGTGATCGCCGAATCGGTGCTTCCAGTCAAGGAGCGTTGCGTGCAGGGATGGCATCCGGGCCAGTTCTGGGTGCATAGCGTGGCCACGGCTCGATTCGCGGAGATTTTGGCCCGCCGGTTGGACCTGGGCGTTCCGTCGGAAGCGGCGGCCGTGGGTCTGTTGCACGGCATCGGGCACTACGTGCTGGCCCACTACTTCCGACCGCTGTACACGCGTCTCGTGGAGGCCGCTCCAACCTGCCATCTGCCCGGCAATGCCTGGGAACAGAGTCTGATCGGGGCCCACCACGGGGAGATCGCCCGCTGGGTGTTTCAACAGTTCGGACTGCCGGAAGTCTTTGAGGACGTGGTGGTCTCCCTTCACGAGCCAACCCTGGATCGCCAGGCCCTGAAGGTATCTTCGAGAGTCCTGTCGCTGGTGGTGCAGGCGGCGCATCAGCTTGCACACTCGCTCTTTCCGGGGGATGTTCCGCTGGGCCTGTTGGGCCGGATGCCGAATGAGTTTGAGGCGGCCCTCCGCCACGCCAGGCTCTCCATGGAGACGGTCACGGCCGAGGCCCGGCGCATGATGGCAGAGCTCACGACGGAGATGGCCTACCTGTTTCCGACGGCTGCTCGCTGCTCTTGTCTGTATCAACGCAAACCCCTCGGGAGGCTGCTGTATTTCACGCCCCTTCATCGCGAATGCGACGTGATCCGGACCTACTTCGAAGCGCGCGCCTCTCACGTGGAGCTTCTCAACCGGCCCGGCTCTGTCATTCGATCGCCGGGTGCGACGCCCATGGTGGTGAACCTGACGGAGGTCGAGACGCTCCTGGGCCAGGTGGAGGTTCTCACATCGCTCGTCGCGGCGGGGTGCCTGAGGAAGCGGCGGAGCGTGGTTCTGCTGCCCGGCCCGGCGAACGCGGCCCACGAGAAGTTCACCACAGATGACCTGCGTCTGGTTTGCGTGCCCACCTATCCCGCTACGTGGCTGCCCTGGCTCGCGTCCGTACAGACCCCCCAGCAGCCTGCCGCCGCTTCGGCTCTCCAGTCGGCCTGAGGCGGGTTCTCGGACCTGCCGACACTTTCTTCTCGCGACTTGCCGGGAACCATCTGCACGTCTCCGTCGACTAACGGGCAGAGAGGCCGTGTGGCCGGGCCGTGGGTTGGGCCCGCGGGCCCGGGAACGGGCCTCCGCAAACGGAGATGTGTCGATGAGCAGGCCAATCGCATGGAACGTCGTGGTGGGCATCCTGGTGGGGCCGGCCCTGGCGCCGGCCGCGTCGGCGGGGATCAAGCTGATCACGCTGCCCCCGCGGGAGCGGGTGGAAATCCAGTTGGACAACCCGCAGGTCACGCTGGTGGAGGAGGAGCGGATCGTACCGCTGACCCAGGGGGTGAACGACGTGGTGTTCGCCTGGGCCAACACGAGCATCGATCGGGAGAGCATCCAGCTTCGGTGCCTGTCGGACCCGGACGCCGTGAAGGTGCTGTCCGTCTCGTACCCGCCGGGCGAGAACGCCCTGACCTGGCAGGTGGCGTCGCCGAAGGCGGGATCGGCCCGCATCCGGATCAGCTACCTGATCGGTCAACTGGACAAGTCGTACGCATACCAGGCGACGGCCTCACCCGACGAGAAACAGCTTACGCTCTGGCAGTACGTACAGCTTCACAACCGGTCGAACGAGGAGTTCGGCATGGCCGGCATGTGGGCGGGGTTCGGCGAGCGTTTCGAGCGGCCGATCGGCATCAACGAAACGAAGAAGCTTTTGTCCGCCCGCTTTGCGAACGTGCCGGTGCAGAAAGTGTACCTGGCGGACCTGGCCGCGCACGGCTACCTGGACGCGGGGAAGCGGCAACTTCGCGTACCGATGAGCTATCGCCTGAAGAACGACGCGGCACACGGGTTGGGTCTGTTTCCGCTGATGTTCGGCAAGGCCCGCATCTTTCAGGATGACGGCCAGGGGATGAGCGCGTTCCTGGGAGAGGACTGGGCTCGCTTCACGCCGCGCGATGATGAGGTGGACCTGTTTCTGGGTGTGGCCAGGGACATCGTGGTCAAGCGGACCATCGATCGGCGCGAGCAGAAGCGCGTTCTGGGCAACCTCTATGATTATTACGTGGTCGTCAAGTACGAGATCGAGAACTTCAAGGACCAGCCGGCGGTTCTGGACCTGGCCGAGTCTCTGCGGGCCCTCCGGAGTGAGATCGGGATAAACAGTGACCGAGATGTCGAATGGGAACTGGGTGACCAGGGCACCCTGGGCAAAGCGCGGATGGACGTGGAGAAGACCACGGTCGATCGCGTGCTGTTTCGCGTGGAGCTGCCTCCCCGGGGCCCGGACGACCAGGCGGTGAAGACCACGCATACGCTGCACGTGCGGATTCGGAATGAATGGTGAGAACCGGGACAGACGTCCTGCGATATGGGAGTGCAAAGCAATGACGCGAACGATGGTCATGGTGCTGATTTCGACCGGATTGGTGCGCGTGGCGGCGGCCTCGAGTAACATCGACCTGTCCACGATTCCGCCCCGCGACGGCGTGCAGCTTACGATCTACAACAGCGAGGACCTCACCCTGGTCCGCGAGACGCGGACGGTCACCTTCAGGAAGGGGATGAACCCTCTGCAGTTCTCCTGGGCGAACACGCTGATTGACCCGTCCAGCGTGGAGTTGCGGTTCAGGACGAACTCCGACCAGTTGGAGGTCCTGGACACCACCTTCCCGCACGACAAGCCGCAGATGCTGTACTGGAACGTGCAAAGCGAGCTGGACGGGGACGCCCAGGTGGAGGTGACGTATTTCACCAGCGGCATCTCGTGGGCCGCGGATTATGTATGCACGAGCGACCCGCAGGAGGAACGGATGCGCTTCGAGGGGTTCGTGCGGATCACCAACCAGTCCGGCGAGGATTACGAGAACGCCCAGGTGCGGATGGTGGTGGGCACCATCAACCTGGTGGAAAAGGTGCGCGAGCTGGCCCAGCGGGGCCTGATCGCCGACGCGGACCGGGAGGCGTACGAACGCGGACGCCGGCCGATTTCTCAAATGGTGGACGCGGCGCGAAGGGACCTGTCCATGGAGCTCAAGGCGGGGATGGCCGTCGCGGAATCGGCGGCCGCGCCGAAGGAGATCGTCAAGCAAGGGCTGTCCGAGTACTTCCTGTTCACGGTGGAGGGCACGGAAACGATTCGCCACACGTGGTCGAAGCGAATGCGGCTGTTCCAGGGGCTTCAGGTACCGTTCCGTATCCAGTATCGCTTTCGGCCACAGGAGTACGGGCCGCAGATGGTGCGCATGTTCCTGCTTCGCAACGATCGGGAGTCGGACCTGGGGACCACGCCGCTGCCGGACGGCATCGTCCGGCTGTATCGCGACAACGGCCGCGACGGGCTGTCGATGCTGGTCCAGCAGGGCATCCGCTACGTGCCCATTGGGCAGGAGATCGAGCTGAACCTGGGGGTGGATCCGGAGGTGATCCACGAGTGGGTCAAGCTGGGAAGCCGGCGGGACAACTTCTGGTTTCGCCGGCACGACGTTGAAGTGTACTACAGCCCTCAGCAGGGTCACCAGGTGGAAATCCGTGATACGGTGGCCGGCTGGGATGAACACCAGTCTTGGGTGGAGCGCATTCGGAACTACCGTGACAAGCCGGTGGACGTGGAGATTCGCCGGCGGTTCGAGGGTGACGTGCTGTTTTGCAGCGGGCTCGCGCCGACTCTATATGACTACCAGAGCCCGCAGTTTGCCGCGACCGTCGAGCGCGGCCAGAAGTGCGACCTGGCCTACGACCTAACCTTCCGCCAGGGCCGCAACCAGAAGCAGAACCGGGTGACGCTGGAAGAGCGGTGAGGCAGCTACGGTCGGCCTCGCCCGCGGCCGACCCCCGGGGCGGGTATGCGGGTGCTGGCCAATCACGCAGATCGCCGATACCGTGTGCTTGCCCGAAGGAGACCGGCTGGAAAGCCGGTCCCACAGAGCAGACCGGCTGGAAAGCCGGTTTCACAAACGAAGCTGGTCCCACACCAGAGGCCGGTTCCACAGGTACCCGTTGTGCGTGGCGGGACTTCGCGAGGCCGTTCACGTGTCCGACTCACCCGTGCAGAGGTTCTATCGGCTTCACGCGTGCGTGTACGATGCGACGCGGTGGATCGTGCTGCACGGGCGGCGGCAGGCGGTGGAACAGCTTCGGCTGCGGCCGGACAGCCGGGTGCTGGAAGTCGGCTGCGGCACGGGTCTGAACTTTCGCCACATTCTGGAACACCTCGATCCCGCCTGTGGCCGGCTGGTGGGGCTCGATTTCTCACCGCACATGCTGGTCCGGGCCCGGCGGCGGGTGGCCACCCAAAAATGGTCCCACGTCGAGCTCAGGGAAGGCGATGCCACGCGCCTGCGGCTGGATGAACCGTTTGACGCGGTCCTGTTTGCCTACAGCCTCAGCATGATCGCGGATTGGCGGGCGGCGCTGGAAACTGCGCGGGACCATTTGCAGCAGGGTGGCCGGATTGTGGTGCTGGACTTCTCCACGTTTGACGGCTGGGGGCCGGCGGCGGCGATCGCCCGCGCGTGGCTTGGCCTCCACCACGTCCGGCCGGATCGGTCCCACGTGGACGCGATCCGAGGGGCGTTTGCGGACGTGGAGGTCCGGCATTTTCTGCGGAAGTACTGCTTCATCGCGGCCGGCACGAAGGCGCGCACGCAAGGCGCAGCAACCGATGCGGGGGCGTCTGTGTGATCGCGGAGTCAGGCGGGGGTCGCCGGCTTTGTCGAGTCGCCGGCGGTGTTGGAGTCTGTGGTGACGGTTTCGGCGTCCTTGACTCCAAGCGTGTGAATGGCAAGGGAGTGTTCGAGGGCCCGGGCCATCCGCTCCGCGAACTGGTCACCGCTGATCTTGCGAAGCCGTTCGACGCATCGCTTGAGTTCTTCGAGTCTGAATTCCGGGTCGGTCATGGCCATATAGCCTCCCGACCGTATATCGAGAGCTGCGTCGACTCGGGTTGAGCTTCATCCGTATTCCGCCCCGTTCCGCACGTGGGTGCCGGATTCCACCTGCTGATACCGCCAAGGTTATCGGTCGTTCCCGGTCGGACGAAAGCGGGTGGGGAGGGGGCAGTCGTTCATCGCGAGATCCAGCCGGTTTCCCGGTCACGCGGTGCAGAAGCCGTCGCCGGGTTGCCTGGAGGATCCCCGGCGGCCTTGTTGATTCGAGCAGCGAACGGGCGAACCCGTCACCGGGCCCGGCGACGAAGAGCGCCCAGGGCCCCTAGGGCCAGCAGGGCCAGCGCGGTCGGTTCGGGCACGTCGGCGATGATCTGCGTGACCCGGAAGTCAGCCGCCTGGCCGGGATCGAACTGGATCTCGACCTCATGCAGGTCGGCCAGGTTCAGGCTTCCGATTCCGCTGAACGCGGCGAACGGAAAGACCAGCGACTGGGGCGTGGCCGTCGTAATCGTTTGCAGGAGTGCCGCGGCATTGTCTGCACCGTCCTCCAGCGAGACGGTTACGTCCATGGGGCCGCCCAGGCCGAGGTCGACCAGCGAGAAGTCGATCTGGATGAACAGCGCACCCGACAGGTCACCGATGAATTGATCGTCGTTGTAGTATCGCACGCCGGCGGTCCCATCCGCCCCCACGGAGCTTTCATAGTTCAGAATGCTCGCCGTGGGGAACGAGGAGAGCTGGACGTTGTCGAGGCCCTCGATTTGTATGCCTCCTGCCGGTACGGCGACGCTCCCGTATCTCATCCCCCCCAAAACGTTGGCCACCGGCTGCTGGACGGTCCCGGTGGTGCTATTCGCGTACACGGCCACCGAAAACCCGCCCTGCGAGAAGTCGTCAATGATCGTCGCGGCGTTCGCCATCCCGCACGTCGCAACATACAGAACGACCGCACCTAGCAATACCCCTCTGCCTCCCATGAGTTCCTTCTCCCTTCTTCCCACGGCAACGCTTACCGCCCCCCCGGGGCCCATATGCCCTCCGGGGCAGGGTGGAGCGCATGCCTGCGTTCGATCCTGCGTACACGCTGCGGCACGCGGAAAGCGCACTCACTGCGTCCGTACGAAACCGAGCATCGCGGAAATTATGAGGAAGGACTCGTCTCTCTCCCCCAATTCCCGCTCCCCCGACACCGCCTCCCAAGCGGGCCGGGTACCCACGATGAGTATTATCGCACATGGTGTGCTTGCGAATCAAGGATTCCCTTCGTGGGAAAGTGGTTCGCACCTAACTCATTGTAGCGAAACGTATTACGCCGCCCCGTGTCATGGGCCCACCCTGGCACCGGCCCCTCCACCTTTTTGTTCAGGCGGGATTCCTGGGTTATGATCCCCCGTTCGAAGTGCAGACGTGCAACGGGTTTATTGCCCGGCGCCCCAGCCGGGCAGGGTATCTGCGGCAAGGGAATCGCGAACATGGCGGGACCGGAATCGGGTAACTCAGATGCAGGCGCGGCGCCGCGCCGCCTGAACTTCATCGAGCAGATCGTCGAAGACGATTTGCGCAGCGGCAAGTGGAAGGGCCGCGTGCATACGCGTTTTCCTCCAGAGCCGAACGGGTACCTCCACATCGGGCACGCCAAGAGCATCACGCTGAACTACGGCTTGGCCGAGCAGTATGGAGGCAAGTTCAACCTGCGCTTTGACGACACGAACCCGGTCAAGGAAGAGGAGGAGTACGTCCAGTCGATCATCGCGGATGCGCGCTGGCTGGGGGCGGACTGGGAAGACCGACTGCTATACGGCAGCGACTACTTCGGCCAGATGTACGAATGGGCGGTGGAGCTGGTCCGCAAGGGCAAGGCGTACGTCTGCGACCTGACGGCCGAGGAAACGCGGCAATACCGTGGCACGCTGACCGAGCCGGGCCGTGAGAGTCCGTACCGCAATCGCAGCGTGGAGGAAAACCTGGACCTGTTCGATCGCATGCGCAAGGGCGAGTTTCCCGACGGCTCCCGCACGCTGCGGGCGAAGATCGACATGGCCAGCGCCAATCTGAATCTGCGGGACCCGGTGATGTACCGCATTCTGCACGCCCACCATCATCGTCAGGGCGACGCCTGGTGCATCTATCCGATGTACGACTGGGCCCACGGGCTGGAGGACTCGATCGAGGGAATCACGCACTCCATCTGCACGCTGGAGTTCGAAAACCACCGGCCGCTGTACGACTGGTTCATCGACGCGATCAACGAAGGCCGCACGGAGGACGGCAGCGGGCCGTGGGGCCGGCGCATCTGTCACCCGCAGCAGATCGAGTTTGCCCGGCTCATCCTGACCCATACCGTGATGAGCAAGCGGAAGCTGCTGGAGCTGGTGCGGGAGCGGCACGTCCGCGGGTGGGACGACCCGCGCATGCCCACGGTGTCGGGCATGAGACGGCGCGGCTACACGCCGGAGGCCATCCGGGCGTTTGCGAAGATGATCGGCGTGGCCAAGTTCAACAGTACGGTGGACGTGGGCAAGCTGGAATACTGCGTGCGCGAAGACCTGAACCGGCGGGCGAACCGGGTGATGGGCGTGCTGCGCCCGCTGAAGGTGGTGATCGAGAACTACCCGGAGGGGCAGGTCGAGGAGCTGGACGCCGTCAACAACCCGGAGGACGCCGCGGCCGGCAGTCGGAAGGTGCCTTTCTCGCGAGAGCTGTACATCGAGCAGGATGATTTTCGGGAGGACCCGCCGAAGAAATTCTTCCGGCTGGCCCCCGGCCGGGAGGTTCGGCTGCGCTATGCATACTTCATCACCTGCCGGACCGTCGTGAAGGATTCTGTGGGCAACGTGACGGAGCTGCGCTGCACCTATGACCCGGCCACGCGCGGCGGCGACGCGCCGGACGGCCGGAAGGTGAAGGCCACCCTGCACTGGGTCTCGGCGGCGCGCGCGGTGGACGCGGAAGTGCGGCTTTATGACCACTTGTTCACTGCGGAGGACCCGAGCGACGTGCCGGAGGGTCGGGACTGGAAGGAGCTTCTCAACCCGAAGTCGGAGACCGTGTTGACCGGGTGCAAGGTGGAACCGAGCCTGGACGGGTTAGCGCCCGGCTCACGCTTTCAGTTCGAGCGGCAGGGGTATTTCTGTGTGGATTCCGACTCGCAGGCCGGCCGGCTCGTGTTCAATCGGACAGTGACGCTCAAGGACACGTGGGCGAAGATCGAGCAGCGGCAAAAGGCGTAGTGGCGGCGAGCCTCTCCGCGCCATGGAGATGCGCGAGGGCAAACGTGGAAGGCAGGATGATGGTGCACGTGAACGACCTCAACATCGATTCGCTCGAACCCCGGGCGGTGTGGGAGTTTTTTGCCGGGCTGGCCGGCGTGCCCCGGCCATCCAAGAAGGAAGGCCGAGTTCGGGAGCATGTGCGGTCCGTGGCGCAACAACGGGGCCTGACCGTCCGCGAGGATGCGGCGGGCAACCTTCTGATCGAAGTTCCGGCCAGTGCGGGTTGCGAATCCGCGCCGGTGGTGGTGCTGCAGGGCCACCTGGACATGGTGTGCGAGAAGAACGCAGGGACGGCGCACGACTTCGACAACGAACCGATCCGGCTGGTACTGGATCGGGACGCGGAGTCGAATGAGGCGATTGTCCGCGCGGACGGGACCACGCTGGGTGCGGACAACGGCATCGGCGTGGCCCTGGCGTTCGCGGCGGCCACCTCGCTGGAGGTGACGCACGGCCCGTTGGAGATTCTATGCACGGTGGATGAAGAGGCGGGGATGACCGGGGCCAAGGCCCTGTCGCCCGGCTTCTTCCGGGCCAAGACGCTTCTGAACCTGGATTCAGAGGAGGATGACGTCATTTACATCGGCTGCGCCGGCGGGTGTGATTCCAAGCTGAGCTGGTCGTTTGCCGCGTCGCCGGTGCCTGCGGATGCGGAATGGGTGCGCGTGTCGGTGGCGGGGCTTCGGGGCGGTCACTCCGGCGGCGACATCCATCTGAACCGCGCGAGCGCCGTTCGTCTGCTCGCCCGCGTGCTGAACGAGTGCCGCGGGATTCGATTGGCGGGCATTCGCGGCGGAAGCCTGCGCAACGCCATCGCACGCGAGGCGGAAGCGGTGGTCGCCGGGCCGGCCGGCATCGCCGAGACCCTCGCGTCGGCCGCCGCCCGCGTTCAGGAGGAGACCGTGCGGGAAGGCGGCGAGGCACGGTGCGCAGTTCGGGCCGATCGGTCCGCCGCGGAGTCTCCCGCGGCTGCTCTCGCACAGGGCGACACGCAGCGGCTGCTGAGTGCCCTGGTGGCCCTGCCCCACGGCGTTCTGGCCCTTGTTCCGGATATGCCGGGGCTGGTGCTGGCCTCCAACAACGTGGGAACGGTTGCCTCTCAACCCGGAGGGGCGGACGGGTCTCTGGAAGTGAACGTCGGCTGTCTGTCCCGCAGCTCCTCGCTTGCCCATGTGCAGCGTGTGGTCCGTCAGATCGCCGCGGTCGGGCGATTGGCGGGTGCGGACGTTTCGTCCGGCAACGCGTATCCCGGCTGGCAGCCGAATGTGAACTCGCCGTTGCTGGCGTTGTGCCGGAAGGTCTACGAGGACCAGTTCGGCTCTGCTCCGCGCGTGACGGCCATCCACGCGGGTCTGGAATGCGGCATCATCGGCGATCGGATGGGCGGCGGTCTGGACATGGTTTCCATCGGACCGCGCATTCGGGGCGCGCACAGCCCGGACGAGCGGGTGTACGTGGATTCCGTGCGGAAGTCGTGGCAGTTTCTGACGGCCATTCTCGCCACGCTGGCGGGCCACGGCCCGCTCTCGCTGTGAGCCGGGGGCGGCCGGGCGCCGGCGGCGTCTATTTGCGCAGGCGGTCGATGGAAATCTCGTTGGGGCAGGACCGGCGGGCCTCATAATCGCTGATGTTGGCCAGCGTGGTCCGGGTGATCTCGTCCAGCGCATCACGCGTGAAGAACCCCTGGTGCCCGGTAATCACCACGTTGGAGAACGTGGTGAGGCGCGCAAACACGTCGTCCTGGATGACCTGGTCGGACAGGTCTTCGAAGAACAGGTCCGCCTCCTCTTCGTACACGTCCAGGCCCAGGTAGCCGATCCGGCCGGATTTCAGGCCGTCGATGACGGCGCGGGTGTCGATGAGGGCGCCGCGGCTGGTGTTAATCAGCATCACGCCCGGCTTCATCCGGGCGATGGACTCGTCATTGACCAGGTGCCGGGTGGCCGGCAGCAGGGGGCAGTGCAGGGATACGATGTCCGACTCGGCAAAGAGTTGATGCAGGTCGGCATACCGGACGCCGAGTGCGACACAGTCGGGGTTCTCGGCTATGTCATACGCGAGCAGGCGGCATCCGAAGCCGTTCAGGATGCGGGCCGCTTCAAATCCGATCCGCCCGGTGCCCACGATGCCGGCCGTCCGGCCGTGCATGTCGAACCCCATCAGTCCGTCGAGGGCGAAGTTGCCTTCTCGCACGCGGGCGGCGGCCCGGTGGATTTTGCGGTTCAAGGTCAGCATGAGGGCCACGGCGTGCTCGGCCACGGCGTGCGGCGAGTAGGTGGGCACGCGGACGACGGTGAGCTTGTGTCTGCCGGCGGCCGACAGATCGACGTTGTTGAAGCCCGCGCAGCGCAGGGCGATCAGGCGGGTGCCGCCGTCGGCCAACGTGCTCAGCACGCGGGCGTCCAGCACGTCGTTCACGAATGCGCAGATGGCGGGCAACCCGGCGGCCAGCCCGGCGGTCTCGGTTGTCAGACGCGATTCGAAAAAGGCGAGCTCATGCCCGAATGCCCCATTGGCTTCCTCGAAGAACGTCCGCGTGTACGGCTTTGTGCTGAAGACGCCCACTTTCATGGTTTTTGCCTCCCGTAGCGGCGATGAAAGCCTCCGGGCTCGCGTTTACGAATCGGCTGAACCTGACAGATGGTAGGCCGCCGCGGGTCGTAGGGCCAGTGGGTGGGTGTGATGACGCCTGATGCATCACCGACAGAAACACCGAAGCGCCCCGCATTGGAGGCAGGCTTCGGTTTTTCAGAATAAGACGCGAGCCCGTCACACGGCGGCTATTCCGCCAGCACTTCCTGGAACGATGCGAAATCCGCAAGGTCCACGTCGTCATCGATGTCAAAGTCGAACGCGTGGATACAGGTTGCCGGGGTGATGCCGGGAAGGGACGGAGCGGGTGTTGCGTTCGGCCCGGCCATGCAGTCTGCGAATATCCCGTAGTCCACCAGATCCACGTCGCCGTCAACATTCGCGTCGCCGAACAGGCGGACGGTCAGCCGGGCGGTCGCACTGACCAGCGAGCCGCAGGAATCCGTCAGCAGGACGTCGTACGTGCCGTTATCCGCCAACTGGGCGGCGTCAATGTGAAGTGTTGCAGTGTCCGTTCCTGCGAAGTGGGCGTCGTCCTGCAGCGGGGTCCCGTCTTTGTACCACCGGTAGGCCAGCGAGCCGGAGGTGGTTTCGGCGATGATCGTCAGGTACACGGGGTCTCCGACGGCGGTCAATACGTCCGTCGGCTGCGCCGTGATCTGAATGTCGGCCGAGCCGTACAAAACAGTGCCGGTGTTGCCGTTGAAGTGACCGGTGCCGCCGTCCACAGCAACCGTGAGGTTGCCGATCTGCCAATCGCACGAGTACAGGGCGATGCGGCCGCCCGCGCCGCCGCCGGCGCCTGCGTCTGTGTCGAAGACGCGGCCGTCTCCACCGGCGGCGGAGATCGTACCGCTGCCGGATACCGAGCTTGCGGCAACCCACACGCTGCCGCCGGAACCGCCGCCGCTGGCGGTGAAGTACGCGCCCGAGATGCCGTCATCTCCGTCCGCCAGGATTTCACCATCGACGCTGAGCGTTCCTCCGCAGAACAGCCGGACGACGCCGCCTCCGTGTCCGCCGGGCAGTTGGGTCGGGCTGTATCCCCAGCCGCCGCCGCTGCCCGGGCTGGCCGGCTCGTTGACGGAGCCGTAGATTCCGCCGCCGAGCGCCAGGTCGGATGAACCTCCGATTCCGCCGTGTCCGGCGCCGCCGCCGCGCCACTCACCGTATCCGGCACCGGGACCGGCGCTTGATCCGTGGCCGCAGCCGGACACGTCGATCAGGCCTCCGGTCTGGATCACGGCATCGGTCTGAATGTCGAGGTGTACGCCCGTGTATCCAACGGAGTGCGTGAGAATGCCGCCGGGGCCGACGTCCAGGCCGCCGATCGAGAGCGGATCGTCCGCCAGGCACCGGGCACCGTCAGACACGTGCAGAACGTAGGGGCCGGAGTCTGCCAGGGGTGTGTACGGCGTATCGGCGGCTCCCGTGCCGGCGATGATGAGGCTTCCCGTGGTGCCCTGCGGTTTGACGTGAATGGTGCCCGCCCCGCCGCATGGGTTGCCGGTGCTGTCGCCTCCGTGCGCCTCCAGCGTGCCGGAGAAAGTGTTGGTGTCACAGTGAATAGCGATCCGGCCGCCGGCACCGCCGCCGCCGTTGAGGTTGCCCCCGTTGCCCCCGTTTGCTGCAACCAGACCGTTTCCTGCGAAGGCGCCGGCCGTCACGTGGATGCTGCCGCCGGAGCCGCCGCCGCCCGCCGTGCCGTAGGCGCCGGGGATTCCATCTGCCGCGCTTGCCAGGATTTCGCCGTCCACCGTCAAGGTTCCATCGACGATCAGTCGGAGAATGCCCCCGCCGGCGCCGCCGGCTACCGAGCCTCCGGTTCCGCCTCCGCTACCCGCTTCGTCAGGCTCGAAGAGCGAGTCGTACGGACTGCCGCCCGGGACCGTTTCGCCGTTCTTGCCGGTGCCCCCGAAGCCGCCGTGGCCGGCGCCGCTGCCGGTCCATGCGTCATTGCCGGCCCCGGGACCGTTGCCCGGGGAGAAGCCCAGGTACGATACGTCGATCTGCCCACCGCTATCGATCATGGCGTTGCCGTGCACGATCACTTCCGTACGGGGGATACCGGCCGGGCTGGAGACCACGCCGCCGTTTTCGACCGTCAGGCCGCTGATGTCGGCTCCTGGCTCCGGGTAAAAGCGGGCCCCGTTGGCCACGACGAACTCGTACGCGGTCGGCCCACCGAGCGGCGTGAACGCTGCGTTTGCGTTCCCGCCGTTGTCGATGCGCACCTGCGGTGTTGCTGAACCGATCTGCCGGAAGACCGTGCCCGCGCCGCCGTTGCGGTAGTCCGCCGTTCCTCCTTTTGCCGAGATCGTTCCGGCGAAGCCGTCGGTGTTGCACTTCAGGGCGATTCGGCCGCCGCCTCCGCCGGCGCTGCTTCCGGCCGTGCCCAGGCTGTTGCCGCCGCCGGCTGACACTGTGCCGGGACCCACGATGGTGTCCGCCTCGACGTAGATGGCCCCTCCGGCCCCGCCGCCGCCGCCCCGGTTGTAGTAGCCCCTCAGGCCGTTCGTGCCGTTCGCATGAATATCGCCCTCCAGCGTCAGGGTCCCGGCGACTTGCAGCCGGACGGCGCCGCCGCCCGTTCCACCGATGGCGTTGACGATTCCGGCGCCGCCTCCACTGCCGAGATCGTATGGTGCGTGCATCAGGTCATTGGCCGGTCCGCCGGTGGCCGTGGAGGAATCGCCGCCGTTTCCGCCGTGGCCGCCTCCGCCGCTGCTGCCGTCCGAATCGCTGGAGCCGGCGCCGGGGCCGTGCGTGGCGGTGTAGCCGCGTCCGGTCACGTCGATCGCGCAGCCGCTGTTGAGGGTGAGGTCTGTTGCGATGGCCAGGTCCATCCAGTGCTGCCGGGTGCTGCTGTTGGCGGAATGGGTCAGCGTGCCCTCGTTTACCACCGTCATGCTGTTGAACGGATGGTAGCCGTTGATGGAGACGATGCATCCGTCGACCACCACGTCCTGTCCATCGTACGTTGCATCGCCGGCCGCAATGAGCGTGTCCGTGGTGAAGGTCGCCGCGTTCACCGCGGCCGTTCGCATGGCCAGACTGGCGCAGCCCACAATCAGAACAAGCCGTCCGATTGATCGCGGGGTCTCTCGGTTGGAAATCATTGCGTTCTCCTCCTCGTCGCCGTGAATCGGCCCGTGGTTGTGAATGGGACGTTCGCTTCTGCTCATGTGGAAGGACAACCGCGGTTCACCGCTCGCGGAGCGCCCCAATCTAAAAGCGCAACTGCGGCTTCCGCGCCACGGCCGCCGGGGTTGAGTCGCAACACGTTGGCCCGGCGGGAGTTATGTGATTCGCCTCGTGGTCCAGGATGCGCGGGTGGGGGCCGTCGCCGGGTCGCACGCCGCAGTGGCGGTAGTCAGCTCTCGGGGACGGCCGTCCATTCCCAGGAATCGGTCACGGCCGTACCCCGGATTCGCCCGACGGCGCGGATCGCGTTTCGGCCGGGTTGTAGCGAAACGTCGGGCCAGACGAAGGCGCAGTGGTCGCCACGTTTGGGGCCGAGGGACTTCTCGTTGACGAACAACTCGACTTCTTCGCAGTTGGAGTATACGCGGACGTTTGCGGACGCCTTCTTTCTCTCCTGGAATCGCCGGCTTGCGATGTACACCATCGGCTCGTCGGTCCAATTCGCCTTGTAGACGAAGAAGGCATCCTTGCGGGTCTGGCGGTCGTACGTGACCAGACCTTTGTCATTGCGGCCGGGCGTGTCGCCTTCGTTGCGGCCGTCGACGGCGAAGTCGAACATGTTCCAGATGAAGGTGCACCAGAGGTACGGCCGTTCCTCCATCGCCCGCCAATGCTGCTCATGGACCAGCGTCTGCCATTCTTCCGGGTGCCACGGGCCGTTGTGTTTCGGTTTGGCGGGCGGGTCTTCGTGGTGAAGGATGCTCGCCCCCGCGCCGTATTCGCTGATGCCGATGGGTTTGTCGGGATGGGCTTTGCGGATGCGGTCGATCCAGGGCCCGAAGCTCTCCGGCCCTCCAACGTACCAGCCGCTGTAGTGGTTGAGCGCGACCACGTCTGTTTGCCAGTTGGCCGGATGGTCGATCGGGTCGCAGCCGGCGCACGTGGTAAGGCGGGTGGCGTCTTCCGCCTTCGCGAGGTTGTGAAGATCGCGAATCAGCTCCGTGGGGTCCGGGCTGTCCTTCAGCCAGGGTGCGGTGATCTCATTGTGGACGCCCCAGAAGAGAATGGACGGGTGGTTGTAGTTCTGCCGGATGAGCTCGATAAGCTGCTGCCGGGCGTTGTCGCGGAACGCCTGTGACTCGTGGATGCGATTGACCAGGGGGATTTCCGCCCAGACCACCAGGCCGGCCTTGTCGCAGAGGGAATAGACGTAATCATCGTGCTGGTAGTGTGCCAGGCGAACGCCGGTGCAGCCGAGTTCCCGGATCAGGGCGAAATCCTCGTCGTGCTCGGCCTTGCCGACGGCCCAGCCCTTGTCGAGGCGGTCCTGGTGGCGGTTGACGCCGTGGAGTGCGTACGGCCGGCCGTTCAGGAAGAAGCCCTTGTCCGCGTCCACGCGGAAAGAGCGCAGGCCGAGCGGCTGGCAGACTTCGTCGAGGACTTGGGTTTCCGTCACGAGCCGCACGCGGACGGTGTAGAGGTACGGGTCTTTCACGCCGTTCCAGAGGTGTGGTTTGTCGATGGTCAGGCGCTGGGCGACGTCCAGCCCGCCCGGGCCGGAGAGTGCGATGTCTTCCGCGGCCTGGGCGACTTCCTTTCCGTCGGCGTCGTGGACGGTCGTGATGAGGCGCAGCGAGCGGGGGGTGCTCTCACTGTGCGAGAGGCGGGTGCGCACGTCGACATCGGCGCGGTCGTCGGTGACGCGGGTCTGCGTGATGAAGACGCCGGGCGAGGCGTGGTCCAGCGGGCTGATGCAGGTGGGGCCGGTGATCAGCAGCTCCACGCCGCGATAGAGCCCGCCGAAGAACGTGAAATCGGCCGACCAGGGCGGCACATCGTCAAAATGGCTGTTGTCGACACGGACGGCCAGGACGTTCGCGTTTCCGAACTGCACGTGCGGCGTGATCTCGAAAGCAAACGCGGCAGAGCCGCCGCGGTGCCGGCCGAGGTGGACACCGTTGAAATGGACGTCAGCCACGGTGTTGGCCGCCCCGAAGCGCAGAAAGAGCCGGCGGTCGCGGAGGCGCTCCGGGATTTCCCAGGATCGCCGGTACCACGCGGGGCCGCGGTAATAGTCGTTCCCGCCATCCTGCCCATCCTTGGCATTCCACGTGTGCGGCAGAGTAACGGAATCCCACGCGCCGTCGTCGAACGCCGGCGACGCGGCGTCCGAGGGGTCGGCCTTCTGGAATCGCCAGTCGTCGTTCAGGTCATGGGTCTGGCGGGCAAGAGGGGTGGACCCAGGTGTCGTTTGCCCCGAGGCAGCAACGACCACCGCACTAAAGGTCAGGCCAAGGATCAGGGATTGCATGGCGATGGGCTCCGGGACTGAGTTTGGTCGTTCGGCCAATGCTGTGACAATCGCGTATTGAATGCGCTGGATGGCCTGACTGCAAGCGTCTGGGTCAGCTTGCGGCGCGGACGGCGGTGGACGCCTGTGGGCCGGATGGTCGGGCGCAGCAGAGGGTTTCTCGCGGCAGGTCGGGGTCGGGCACGTTTTCGATGGCCCAGTGGATCTGCTCGCGCGTTTGCACGTCGATCAGCGGGATGCGGGCGGGCTCCAGGCCGGTGGCTTTCACAATGGGGCCGCGTTTCAATCGCCAGGCCCACGCGAACATCCGCGGGATGGTCAGCACGAGGCCGATCTGCCCGATGATCTGGAACATGAACCGCTTGCCCGGGATGGAGCTCTTGCGGAACAGCCCGAAGAAGGCGCGCACGGTGTTCCAGGGGTTGTAGAACCAGAAGTACGTCCAGAGCAGGTTGAGCTGCTTGCTCCAGGGGCGCGGGTGTTTGGAGGCCGTCACGTGGTTGCCGTCGAAATACGCCTGGGGCAGCGGTTCACCGCCGACGGTCCGGAACATGGTGCCGTCTCGGAACGCGGGTTCCAGGCTTTTGCTGCCGAGGGCCGGGCCGATGTAGGTGCATTGGTACGACACGGCGCCCGCATCGCGGACGAACCGGGCCTGGTTCAACAACCCGGACAGCGTGCCGCGCGGCGAGCGCAGGGGCTGGTCATCGCTGTGGATCATCATCACGTGCGGCTGAATGCCCAGATCGCACAGGGAGCGGAAGGTTTCCTTCGTTTTCTGGGCGTTCTGGCCTTTCTTGACGAGTTCGCCGGTGATGTCTTCGATGCCGAACCAGATGCCGCGCAGGCCGCCCTTGCGGCAGGCGGGCAGGATGTCCTGGTTTTTCGAGACGTCAAACTGGGTGGCCTCGGTGTAGAAGCGAATCTGCGCGGACAGCGGCTTGCCGTTGCTCTCGGTGGACGCGACGGCCTCCATCAGCTCCAGCACGGTTTCGCGATTGTTGAAGAAATTGTCGTCGGTGCCGAAGAACTGGCAGATGCCGAAGCTCTCGAGAATGTGCTTCATCTCGGCGGCCATGCGGGCGCCGCTCTTGTGCCGCCAGGTCCGCTGGTTCACCGCGGGGATGGGGCAGTAGGGGCAGGCGAACCGGCATCCCTGGGTGACGATCAGGGACGCGATGGACGAGTGCTTGCCCACGGTTTCGGGCGGCAGTGGATGCGGCCTCAGGCCCGTGTCGCGGTGGGGCGGTTCCAGCAGGCGATACCCCGCATCCGGCATGGGCAGCTCATCGAGGTCGCGCAGCAGCCGCTGGACGCCCGTGCTGACCGCAACCGGCCGCCCGGGCCGGGAGTCCGGTGAGAGATACACCAGCCCGGGGATGTCCCGGAGCGATCCGTTCGTGCAAGCGCGATCGTACGCGGCCCGTGGTGATTCGGCCGGGTCCCACTCCCGCAGCACGTGCTCCAGCAGATCCAGCAGGACGAACGCCTCGCCGGTCACCACGCAGTCCGCACCAATGCCGGGTTGCGGGCCCAAATCGAAGTAATCGGTCGGTTCGTAGATGGCCTTGGGGCCGCCGGCCACGATCCACGGGCGGGCCTCCCCCATGCGGTGGGCGTCCCGGATGTGTTCGTACGACGGCTCGGCGTGGACCTGCATGGCCGACACCAGCAGGATGTCCAGCGGCCGGCCGTCCAGGACGGCCTCGCTGGGCCGGAAGTGGGGCGTCCATTGCTGGAGCACGACCCGCAGGTGCCGGAACCCGGCGGCGTGCAGGGTGTCGGCCAGCGTCCGCACCGAGCACGGCGCCATCCGCTTGTCCGCATACCAGTACGGGAGCATCCGGGTCCGGAAGTCGAATGCGTTTACGATCCCGATGCGAAGGTCGTGGGCGTCGGTGCGGCCGCGCAGCCGCTCCAGCGTCTGCCGAAACTGACCATCAGGCAGGTATACGTCATCGCGATCCCGTCGCGGGAGTTCCATGGCACTCTTTCTGCGGCCCCGCGGGTTTTGCCGCGGATGGCTCAGGGGTCTGCCCGGCCCATCCTGTATTCCGGCCCCGATCCTGTTCGAGTCCGTGTCCGCCGCGCCGGACGTCGGCTCGGGCTACCGCGATCATTCCCATTGCCCGACGGGGCGAAGAGGCGCTCGGGACAAGGAGTGATCCAGGGTTTTTGGGTCTGCGGGCATGGTAGCCGCGGTTGGGGCGGCTGCCAAGGATGGCCTGCCTGCGGTTGCGACGATCTGCCGGTGTGTGTCGGTTCCGCGTCGCAGTACTGGCAAAGGGGATATGGAGGGTCTATGCGGTTCGCGCCCCGGGTGCGGTCGACCGTGGCCGGGCGTGGCTGGATACCGTTGGCGGGTAAGAAGTTGCGTGAACGAGTCAAGAACCTTCCCCAGGTTCACCCGATACTGGCATTGCCTGCCCCGAAATTGCTATAAGGCATTGTTCCGGGATGTCCGCCGGGTTCCCCGCGCGGCCGACGGCTGATGCAGGTCTGCGCCTCGGTCCGGGTCCGGCATTCCCGTCGTTACCAAGGCGCAGTTGCGTAGGCATACGATGCCCGATTCAAAGGGAGCCTGACAACGATGTTCGGATACAGAAGGACGGCGAGGCACCTGTGGGGTGCGGCGTTTGGAGTGGCGATGCTGGGGCTGTTGATTCCGGCGGCCGGGCGGGCGGCGGACGATCCGTCCGAGATCGAGGCGGCGCCGGGCAGGCCGCCGGCGGCAAAGCCGGCGGAGAAGGGCGGCACGGCGGAGGAGAAGCCGGAGTTCCCTCCCTTTGAGGAGGTCAGCAAAGACCATGAACTGGTCGCGAGGGACGCCTTCCTCCCCCTGTACTACAACAAGAAGAAGGACCACCTGCTGGCGGTGATCCCGAAGGATCGGATCGGGCAGAACTTCCTGCTGGCGACGAGCATTTCGGGGGGGCCGCGATTCACCGGCTTCCAGTTCGGCCACCGGCTGGTGCAGTGGCAGGAGCGCGACCGCAAGCTCGTGCTTCTGGAGCCGGAGCTGCGGTACAAGATGGGCGAGGACAAGAGTGTGGGCGAGGTGATCCGCCGCACCTACACGGATCGCATCGTGTTGGCCGTGCCCATTGTGAGCAAGAGGGACGGTGATCCGGTCATCGACCTGGACGGCATTTTCAAGAACGACTTCGGGGGCGTCGCGGCGGCCCTGGGCGGGTCGATGAACGCCGAGTTGAGCCAGTGGGCGAAGTACAAGGCGTTTCCCAAAAACGTGGAGCTGGGGGTCGACGCGGCCATCATGCAGGGCAAATCGGGCAGCCGGACCCTGCTGCACTACAGCATCTCGGAAATGCCGGAGACGGACTACCAGCCGCGCGAGGCGGACAACCGAATCGGGTACTTCCTGACTGCGGTGATGGACTGGACGCGCGATCATAAGGATCCCACGCTGTTCCACCGCTACATCCACCGCTGGCACCTGCGGAAGGAGGACCCCAAGGCGGAGCTGTCGGACGTGAAGCCGGAGGACCAGATCGTCTTCTACATCGAGAAGACGGTGCCGGAGGCGTTCCGTCCGTACGTCCGGGAGGGCATTTTGGAATGGAACAAGGCGTTCGAGAAAGCGGGGCTGCGCAACGCAATCGCCGTGATGCAGCAGACGGATACCGTCCACGCGGATAAGGACCCGGAGGACGTGCGGTACAACTTCTTCCGCTGGATCGTGACGGGCCGGGCGTTTGCGGCGGGTCCGTCGCGGGCCAATCCGATTACCGGCCAGATTCTCGACGCGGACATCGTGTTTGACGATTCGTTCGTGCGGGCGCTGAAGAGGCAGTATGCCGCGATGTCGGCCAAGGGGCCGGCCACCGGCGAAGACGCGGCCCTGCAGTCGTTTCTCCAGCAATATCCCCAGTGGGACCTGCCGGCGGAGCGGGAGCGGCTGGCCCGGCCGGGACTGGCCGCGTTGGACCAGCCGGGCGACGCGGCAGCGGAGCCCCTGATGCTGCCGGGTTTCGATTCGCAGCACGTCTGCACGTACGCCCAGGGCGTGACGCACGAGCTCTGCTTTGCGAACGCCGTTCTGGCGGCGGCGGGCGGCGGGGAACTCAGCGAGGAGTTCATTGGGCAGGCGCTCAAGCTGGTGGTGATCCACGAGGTGGGGCACACGCTGGGGCTGCGGCACAATTTCAAGGCCAGCAGTTGGCTGGACCTGGAGACCATTTTGGCCAACAAGGACCCGAACCAGCCGACCTGCGCTTCGGTGATGGATTACATCTCTCCCCTGTTTGCGACGGAGCCGGAGGCTCAGGCGCGATTCCAGAGCACGACGCTGGGGCCGTACGACTACTGGGCCATCGAGTATGGATACCGGGTGCCGGCCGAGGGGGAGACGGAGGAGGACATCCTCCGCAAAATCGCGCAGCGCTCGGCGGAGAAGGGCCTCGATTACGCCACGGATGAAGACACCAGCTACGTCGGCCCGGACCCGCTGGTGAACCGGCACGACCACGGCAGCGACCCCGTGGCCTACGCGAAGCATCGCATGGAGATGGTCCGGAAGCTTCGTGCGTCCATCGACGAATGGTCAGTCAAGGACGGCGAGAGCTACAACGAGCTTCGCCGGGCGTTTGACATGCTTCTGTTTGAATACGGGCAGTGCGCTCGCTACGCCGTTCGCTTCGTCGGCGGGCAGTACGTGAACCGCCATCACAAGGGCGATCCGGGCGCCCGGCCGCCCTTTGAGGTGGTGCCTGCGGCCAAGCAGCGGGAGGCCCTGGCCTTCATCGTGGAGAACCTGTTCTCGGTGGAGGCGTTCCGGTTTGACCCGGCACTGCTGGCCAAGCTGGCCCCGGGGCGCTGGCGTCACTGGGAGTCCGACGCGTTTGACGCGTGGCAGGAGTACCCGCTGCACGATCGCATCCTGACCGTTCAGTACTGGCCGTTGTTCCACCTGCTGAACCCGTTCACCCTTACGCGAATGTACGACGCGGAGCTGCAGGTCCCCGCGGACCAGGAGATGCTGACGATCCCGCAGATGGTCGGCCTGGTGACGGACGCCATCTGGTCGGAACTGGAAAACGTGGATGGAACGAAGACCTGGACGGATCGCGATCCGTTTATCCCCAGTGTGCGGCGGAACCTGCAGCGCCGGTACCAGGAGATGCTGGTCCAGGTGGTGCTGCGCCGCGGCGGTCCGCTGCCCGCCGACGTGACGGCCGTCATGCGAGCCACGCTGGCCGACCTGTCGGACCGCATGGGCACGGTCCTGCAGGAGAACGGAACGCGGCTGGACGCCTTTTCACGGGCGCACCTGGAAGACGCGAAGGCCCGGATCGACAAGGCCCTGGACGCGGACTTCCGGCTGTAATCCCGACGGATTCTCGATCGAAGGAGTGGACCGAACATGCGCAGCATGAGACTGGCCATGACGTGGTGGGCGCTGATGGTGGTGGGGATCGCCTGGCCGTTGTGGGCCGACGAAAAGCAGAAGGAAGAGAAGCCGGACTACCCCAAGTTCGAGGACGTGACCAAGGACATGGACGTCCGGACCGGCTTCTTCACTCTTTATCATGACGAGGACAAGGACAAGCTGCTGGCGGCCGTGCCCAAGGCGATGCTGAAGAAGCACTTCCTGCTGGCCAGCACGGTTTCGGGCGGCCCGGCCTTTACGGGCTTCCAGTGGGATGACGGCGTGGTCTACTGGGACCGGCTGGACAAGCAGCTTGTGCTGATGGTGGCGGACCCGCGCTATCGCAAGCCCAAGGGCCTCGCCGTGGAGGACGTGGTCCAGCGCACCTACACGGACGCCATCGTTCAATCGGTCAAAGTGGTGACGGAAACCAAGCAGGGTGACCCGGTGATCGACCTGGCCGACCTGTTCAAGGGCGACTTCGCCGGGCTGGCCCGCGTGTATGGGCGGCGGGTCGACTCCGGCCTGAGTCGCTGGAGTCAGGTCAAGGCCTTCGAGAGCAACGTGGAGCTGACCGTCGACGTGGCCCTGATGGGCGACTCCGGCGACGGCATCCAGGCCCGCGTTCACTACAGCCTTTCCCGCCTGCCCGAGAAGAGCAACTACCAGCCGCGAGAGGCGGACAAACGGATCGGCTACTTCCTGACGGCGATCAAGGACTGGTCGGCCCCCCATGACGCGAAGACCCTGTTCAAGCGGTACGTGAATCGCTGGCACCTGGAGAAGGTGGACCCCAAGGCCGACGTGTCCGACGTGAAGCCCGAGACGCAGATCACGTTCTATCTCGAAAAAACCATTCCGCCGCAGTTCCGGCCCTACGTTCGGGAAGGTGTGCTCGAGTGGAACAAGGCCTTTGAGAAAGCGGGCCTGCGCAACGCGATCCAGGTGATCCAGCAGACCGACACCGTCCACGCCGAGAAGGACCCCGAGGACGTACGGTACAACTTCATCCGGTGGATCGTCAGCGGGCAGCCGTTCGCGATGGGTCCGTCGCGGGTGAATCCGTTCACCGGGCAGATCCTGGACGCGGACATCATCATCGACGACTCAATGCTGCGTGCGTGGATCCAGTACGATTACGACGTGTTCGGGCCCAAGGCGATCCTGCCGTTCACGGATTACCAGTTCGAGGCGCTGTGGAACGGGCAACCGGCCTGCTCCGGCGGCTGTGCGGGCGGACTGGACGCAATTGCCCACGCCGCGTCTCCGGTGGACCGCGTGGCGTTCGGACTGCAGCGGCCGGAAGGTCCGATTGAACCCTACCGGTTCCTTCGGGAGCACTTCGGGCATTCGTGCGAGCACGCGCGGGGCGCCGTTCGGCAACTGGCGATGGCGTCGGCCCTCGCCCAGGCCGAGGGGCTGGGCGAACTGCCGATAGAATTCATCGGCCAGGCCCTGAAAGAGACCGTCATGCACGAGGTCGGCCACACGCTGGGTCTGCGGCACAACTTCAAGGCCAGCGCCTGGAAGCCGCTCGCCGAAATCCGGGCCAGCCGCTCCAGGGACGAGCCCATCACCGCCTCCGTGATGGACTACAACCCGTACAACTTCGCGGCGGTCAAGGACGGGCAGGGCGTGTTCGCCACGCCGACGCTTGGGCCGTACGACTACTGGGCCATCGCGTACGGCTACCAGCAGCCGGGCGCCGCGTTCAAGAACGAAGAGGAGATGCTCAAGGCCATCACGTCGCGCGTGGCCGAGCCGGGCCTGGACTATGCCACGGACGAAGACACCGGCATGTTGGAGCCGGACCCGCTTGCCATTCCCTGGGACAACGGCGACGACCCGGTGGCGTTTGCCCGGCTCCAGGTGGAGACGTACCAGCGGCTGCTGGCGGAGTCGCCGGACTGGGCCGTGAAGGACGGCGAGAACTACTCGCGCCTGCGTCGCGTGGTGGGGATGCTGCTGAATCACTACGCGTACGGCATCTACGTGTCCGGCCGGACGGTCGGCGGCATGTACGTGCATCGGGACCACAAGGGTGACCCGAACGCCCGGCCGCCGCTGGTTCTGGTGCCCGCCGAGAAGCAGCGGGAGGCGGTGCGGTTCATGGCGGGGACCGTGTTGTCTCCGTCGGCGTTCGCGTTTGAGCCGGAGCTGTTGAACCACATGGGGCCGGGTCGGTGGCGGCACTGGGAGTCGGATGATTTCGACGCCTCGCAGGAGTTCCGCCTCCACGACCGCGTCCGACGGCTTGGGGCGCTGGCCTTCACCGTGATGCTCAACCCGATCACGCTCACGCGGGTGCATGACGGGCAGATGATGGCCGGTGCGCAGGATGACGTGTTCACCGTGCCGGAACTGCTGACCGCGCTGACGGACGCCGTGTGGGCGGAGCTGAAGGAGCCGGGCGGCGCCGGTCCGTGGACGGACCGCCGGCCGCGGATCAGCAGCTTCCGCCGTGACCTGCAGCGGGAGTACGTGGAGCGGCTGATCAACATGGCGCTGCATTCGCCCGGTGCCCTGTATCCGGCCGACTGCGTGGCGGTCGCCCGGATGACCGTCGAGGACATGGGCAGCCGCGTAAGCGGCGTGCTGGAGTCCGAAGGCCCGCAGTTGGACGCCTACACCCGCGCGCACCTGGAAGCCTGCAAGCAGCGGATCGACAAAGCCCTGGCAGCGAAATACGAGTTGCCGTGAGTTATCGGGCACCGGGCTGCTTGGCTCTGTTGCCGAGCCGGCCTTGGGCCGCAACCGCAACGCAACCCGCCACCGACGATTGCATCCGTCTGTCCGCAAGCGGGTTCTGACGATCAGCAGGGAGCACGCGCTAGGCTTAACCAGTTTG
>Ga0334890_1000864_pt1 | contig 47436 bp, 56 predicted proteins | sample GraSluR1_MG_3_FD_207220 | JGI IMG/M metagenome (GOLD analysis project Ga0334890, IMG submission 207220) | Sludge microbial communities from methane-producing bioreactor in Wageningen University, Netherlands - Granular Sludge_31_08-R1 | ecosystem: Engineered > Bioreactor > Anaerobic >... | reverse complement strand
TGTCACCTTATTCGTTTTAATCATTCTAATAACTTCTTTACCATAAAGATACTTTTGTTTTCCATCTTTACTGAATCCTTCTGATTCATAGAAATTTATGGCGTTCAGATTTGACTTGAGAACCCATAGTGAAATACCGCTATAATGAGATAATTCTTCATAACAAGATTGAATAAGTAATTTTCCAATTCCTCGACCTTGATATTGTTTCAATATGTAAATCGCCATAATCTCACCGTAGTTTAGTAGTTCTTCATCTCTTGATTCAAGATAACATGAAAAACCTACAATTTTATCATCAACAATTGCTACGTATGTATTTTCCGGATATTCTCTTGCTTTGTCTACGGATCTTTCAAGAGATAATCCTTTTATGACATCATCAGGAAAAAGTCCTTTATATGTTTCAATCCAAGATTTATAATGTACATATCCTTTTCCATCTGCATCTTCTTTAGTTGCTTTTCTTATAATTACAGACATAGTAAATTCACCTCCACTAATCCCATTTTTCAGACAATCAATTCAAACTCAGAAACTTAATATATCTTTAATAATGACTTGTCACATATAATTAATACTATAAAAATATAGGATTAATTATGACTTCTTGAATGACTAAGAGGAATAGCAATATAATAACTTTATAAGCACTGTGGATTTGTATGTCTTGTCTATACTTTTAAGTAGTACGTAATGACTCAAACCACAGTTTTATTTTTAAATTTAGCATTTTCAAACTCACTCTTTGTAATAATTAGATCAACTTGATTATTACTGTTTCTAGAAATTTTAAAACCAACATCTATATGTAATTTATATGCTATGTATCTAGAGTTTTCAAAACTATTATGAACAGCTTTTGCTGAATACTTTTCAAATGCTAACTCTAGCACCAGATTTAGTGCTTGTTTAGAATAGCCATGTCCTCTATATTTTCCCTCGATTATAATTCCCATATCATACCAATCATTAGTTGAATTATAATGAAGATTTACTTCGCCTATAAATTGTTTATCAGAATCCCTCATAATATACGCATAATATGAATTTGGCTTATTATTGATCCAATAGCTATACCATTTTGCCCATTGATTTTGGGGAAATTCAATGCATCCCGTTGTTTTATCATAACCCTGAAAATTTAACTCAAACCCTTTGTTATATTCCATGGTCTCAGGCTGCATCAAAATGGTTTGATGATAAACTAATTCATCCAATGAAGGTACATACAAAATAATCTTAGAACTCAATATTATCACCTCTATACTATTAGATATTCATTACAAAGTATATTTTATTTTAACTAAAAAAATAGGTATTTCAAGTCATAGTAAGAGCGATTTCACAGTCGAAATTATATTTGGGGTGTTCTCAATGGGATCAACTATTTTTTCGTACATATATACCATATGTCATTTCCATAAAATCCACACTCAGTATATAATTTAATTGGATTAGATCCATTTTCTAATCTACCTGAAACAGTGATAAAGTCAGCTATTTTTGATAGTCTATTTATTAATGCATTCACAATTAACTTTCCATAACCTTTTCTCTGATATTCAGGTAAGACCTGAATCCATTCTAGAACGCCTTCTTTTGTTTCAAAATCAAATTCTGCAATACCACTTGCAATTATTTTCCCATTGATAGTTATTTTTACCCACAAGTCTTTATCAAAAACACTTCTTGAAATCCATTGATCAATATCTTTTTTTGAAGCTTGTATGTTTTCATTTTTGTAGCAAATATTTATCATATTAACTAATTCATCCATGTCATCTTTTAGATTTATGCTTTTCACTTTTTGGTTTTCAATAGCTACATGATTTAATCTATGTATTAGTCTAAAAAATTTCTCTACTTTTAGATTGTTTGCTTCATTATTTATAAAGTCTTTTTCATGATATACTTGAATATTGGCGGGAATATCGATTATCTTATCCTTCCAATATGGTATAGATAAAGAACCACAAGGATTGCTTAAATATTTTTTTAGATTCATATTTAATTATCTCCTCTCATTAAACCACAAATGTCATTATTATGTTTATCATGACTTTAGTTGCTAAAGCTAGTCTAAATTAAATTCATATATATTCAAATTATCTTTTGAATCAACAAGGTTAAATCCAATATGTTCGAACAGAGAAATTGATACTTTATTTTTGGATTCAATGCTTGCACTTATTTTTTTGTATTGAAGACTTAAAACGTTATCCTTCAAGTCCATAAGTACTGAAGAAGCAATTCCCTTTTTTTGAAAGTTTTGAATAATCATAATTGCAATATCAATTTGCTTATCAACAAAGTCTATTTGCAATCCCCCTACAAGCATATCATTCATAAAAAGCCCATAATATTTTACATTGTCACTTTTAGTGACATATTTTATATAATTAGGACTAATATTAATATAGTTAGCTACTGATTTGTCCGTGTGTATTTTCAACATATCAATCGCATCAGAATGGTCAAATAAAATATAGTCAATTTTCATTTGCTTTAGCTCTCCTTTATAAGTAATATCATGTGTGTTTATAAATACTGAAAACTAAGAACATTAAGAACAGTTATAAATCATAAAATAATCTTCAATGATATGCTTGTGAGTTTCTGCAATATCAATGTCTTTTATTTCATCTTTTGAAAAAAATTCAATCTTTTTTGATTCAGAACTACAAATCAAATCTGGTAGGTGGTCTAGTTCAGTTTCATATACCACAGTTATAACTCGCAATACATTACCATCAGGATAACTGGCAATTCTCGATGGATCATCATAGATTTTAAAAAAATGTATTTCATCTTCAGTAACATTGATTCCTGTTTCTTCAAGAGTTTCTCGTATGGCGCAGTCTATTAAGCTCTCTTTGATTTTTAATCCTCCACCAATGATTGCCCATTTATTGCTATCACTTCTTTGCTCCAGCAAAATTTTATTATTATATTTAATTATAATTGATGTTCCTATATGATTTGGCTTGTTAGGTTCTGGTGCAGAATTATCCTTATAGTAAAAACTAGCTTTTATTATCATCTATTTTCATCCCTTTCAAGTTAAGTTGATACTCCAAAATTGCTAATATAATAAAGATTACTCAAATTGATTTAGTGATTATCTAACATAATTTAATGCACTTCTATACTTTTCTATAGCTAAAGCTAGAAGTAAGAAGGTTATATTCTTGTTGAAAAACTTCTATATTCTTTTTTTTTGCGATATTTACAATCCTTGATTTATTTTTTGAATTCATGTCTTTTCCTATGTATATCCTAGAAATGAATGGAAAGTAATATTTTCTTGAAATGACCTGTTCTTTTTTTTGATAAAAACGCCATTCCTTTTCGTGATCATATGTTCTGCCTTTTGTTCTGTATTGAAGATTGAATTGAATGTCATAATTTTTAAGAATTTGAATATCAAAATCTTCATTACAATATTGTTTCTTTGCAATTTTAAATATGTCTATGAAATCGATAGGATTTTTTTTACCATATATCATAGGTGCAAAATCTGCTAATGTGCGATGTTTAGTTTCTTCATCTATATTGCCTAAATCATATTCAATACAAAATCCTGTATATCTTTTAGCATAAGTTTCCCACAAATTGTCATTTTTAAATGTTTCAGTAAAACACGTTACATAATAGCCATCTTTAAGTGCTTCCATCTTACGTTTGAAGTCATTTAGGAGTTTTATTGAGACGTTTTCTATATTTTCTTGAGATAAGAGAGTTTCCAAATAGTTATTTACTATTTCATACTCATTATTATTCATTCCTATACTTTTCATATATCTTTGAAACTTGCTTTTATTGTAAGAGCCATTTTTATTCAAGGAATTTTCTCTATATTCATCAAGTAAATCTCTATTAACGTCTATTCTAGAAAAGTCTTTGTTAGGAAATTTCTTTTTTAACTCTGCTTTTAAGATATACGGATACCAGTCAAGATAGACTTCAAAAATTGCTTCTTTTTGAGAACGAAAATTATATTTAATTGCAGAGTCTTTAATATCATGAAATTCGCTGGCAAGCGACAACCATATATAATCTTCTGAAATTGCATTAAAGTCATTTTGAGTACAAGTTCTAAATCGATAAAACTTATTTGGCAATTTCCTTACATAATCAAGTTCAAAGTAAATATCACTTTTTTCTGATAAATAATTACTTAGATATGTACTTAGAAACTTTTCACCATACTTCATAAGAACCTCCTACAAATAATTCAAATCAAGTTTTAAATTCACTTTTTCCTTAATTAAATCTGGTATTATTGTAATCACTTCAAAATATTCTAGCATCATTTTATGTGCAAAAGCTATTGCATCAATCTCAATGTCTTGTGTTAGATAATCTTCATCATTTTCTAGAACACCTGAGGGTCTCTCATAATTCTCCATATCTTTTTTCCAGGTATTGATTGTAGCTTGTTCTATTACTTCATTTCCCTCATATGTACCTGAAACAATTAAGTATTGAAAAACATGTCTAGTCTCGTGAAAGCACGTTGTTTGAATTTCTAGAATGTTTGCTGATGTTATCCAAATTTCATTAAATGCAATTATCATTTTATCTTTTAGAAAGACTGCATTAATACCTTTTTCGTTATATTTTTTGTCATTAAAAAACTGCACATCAGGAGTCTTTATGTTAAGTATCCGTGCAGCTAATGCAACACCACTAATCGCAACTTCAAAATTATCCATGACAACCCCCGTAAAATCGTTTATTTATAAATAAAGTATATCACATTTCATTTATAAAAGAAATTGAAAAAAAGCCGTAGCAGATTCAACCGCTACGGCTTGTGTATATGATCTTGTATTCTATTCTTGTTTTGAATTAATGAAGGTCAGTTTTTCACCAATAATCCTTAAAGTGTTGTTATCAATTTTGAGCGATGCTTTTACTCCAATTGTTGATCCTTCGCTTAGGTACTCCATGACGCTTTCCATCAACCCTTCATTTAAGTTAACTGGAATGACATCAGATTCTAGTTCATCTGTCCTTTTAATTTTAATTGCTACAATTCCGGAAAGCTTATCTAATCTTTCCACTCTTCCTACAAGTATAACTTGGTTTAACATTCGTAATTCCTCCTTTTTTGTTATGTCACATATTACCGTTATAAAACAGTAATAGCAACCATTTTATGACTGATTCTTAAGCATATCAGCGATAATCTTTTCAGCTTCAGATAACGTTGATTTTCCATGCATTTTATTGCTGAAGGATATGTAGTCATCTATGATCGATTCAATCTTTGATTGGTTGTCTTCCACAAATCCAATCGCACGTTCAGTTGATCCTGTTAAATTGGATACCCATTCACTCAAACGTTGAATAACCGCAAACTTCTTCTCATCTCCTGCTAGAAATGCTTCACCTTTAGATTTTGCGATTTGGTTCTTTTCCTCTACAATCATAATGAACTCTTTAATCGTTTTTTGAACTGTCTCATCAAAGATGATATCTTTTGCTTTAGATACCAGTTCATTTACTACTACTGAAGACTGTTTAAGATCGTCTTTTACTTCTTTGATTACATTTGATAAATTGCCATTTTCCTTAAACTTTGATGTTAAATACAATGTTACTAAAAATATGATGATTACAATTAATACTAAATCAAGTGTTGTCATTTCCATTTCCTCCGATTCGTTTATATATATTTACTTGTGAATCCTCTAATCTTGAGACACGATGTTCCAGGACATTGACGTCCTTTTTTAATGTTTTGATATCTTGAGAATGCAATTCAAGCAAATTCAACATCTTTACACTTTGTTTATCAATCTTTTGGATATTTGTTAATATCTCTTCATTACTTGTTTGACTTTTCTTATTTTGTTTATTGAACTGTTTAATGGTTGTCATAATAACAACCACCATCGTGACAACCCAATAGATCAAGTTTTCCATTCGAAATAAATCATATATATTATCCCAACTCATTGTTTATCAACTCGTTTCTATATTGTTCTAAGTATTCTAACTGCTCTTTTAACAATTCTTTGTATCCATGCCCTATTTCATTGTCCCATTTTTTCTTGTAATCGATCATATATGTCTTCCATGGTTCTTCTACAACAAGCTCATATTTTCCAGTTTCTTTAAAATGTTCAACCATACCTCTAAATCTAAAGATATGATAATGTGACTTAAAATAAGGACTGATATCATATCTCATGCGTCCATACTGCAGTTCTACCGATAAATGATTGAGCATCAATTCTTTATCATCGTAAGTTAGTAATTGATTTAGTGTTTCTTCAAAACTTGGATTTAAGTATATTAAAGTTCGATCAAGACTAAGCAAATCATCCGCAGCTGCACGATAATATGGAATCACTCCTTCATGAAATCCTTGTCGATCTATAAAAGTTTCTTTCGAATATGCAAAGACATCAAATTCAGCTAAATTCAAATGAATAAGACCTTTAAAATTGTCTAGTACAACGTTAACATCTTTATCGCTGTCTTTATCATCAAGGCCATAGGCAATGGATCCACAATAATACAAAAGGAGTATTTCCGTTCCTGGAAAAACTCCCTTGATTATTCTATATAACCTGTCCATCTGGTTCTGGTTCAACGATTACTGAAGAAAATGGTTCAATGACATCAAAATCATCAATGGCATCTTCAAAACCAATGACATTGTGCTTCAGCCAATTGTATCCTTGTTCTATAGGATTTACGTTTAAGAATGAAGTAAAATCAGAAAACGGAATTTCAATATCAATTTCTTCAATTGGATCTTTATGATCAGCCCTTGCTTCCTTGGAAAGATATGTTGCTACACAAATGACACATTTCTTTTGAGAATAACTAATGTTAAAAGCTGTTATACGGTGATATGATGCATTGATACCAAACTTAGTATTTAATTCTTTTATGATGGCCATATTTTCCCTACTTTCTTTTTATCCTATAAATTGTTACTGAGATGCTATCAGGAGAGCCTACAGACATTCCTGGATTGATATAAAGAGCACCTAATACACCATTGATTGAATGTGCAAAATCGACAAGCTTTACTGATGGATCTCCTTGCCCAGATAATGTTGTGATACTTTTTCCGTATGCAACCCATTGCTGTGTATCAGATAAGGAGCTTCTAAATGTTGGAGATATTTCGAAATCTATGACTTTCACAATTCCACTGGTAATCGCTGGGCTCGCAATATAATTATCATCTATGTACTGTGCTGTTGTATTTGCTCCCGATGTTTTTGAATGAGTAGTATCAACCGTGTTCACATGATGTGCGAGATACGAACCATATAAACTTGCTTGCGTAGAAGTTCGGTAATAGATATATGTGTTTGAAGTGTCTACTGAAGTTCCGTAGGTCGACGCAATCACATGAACTTTATAAATGTAATCCGGATCAAATGGATACACCAGGCTATGATAATAACTATAACCTTCATAACTATATATCTTTTCAAGTTCTCCGCCAATTTTTATAACAGAGGACGATCCTCTAGCATAGAGTGTATTGTTACTGTAATCGAATGCAAGTTCACCAATATAAGCCAAGTTTGATGTTGTGGGTGTAGCTGTCCCCCTCTTGACTCTGATGATTGCCATTAATATGTCCCGCCATCAATGATTGACGAAGGCTGTAATACTTTATTGGAATCGATCCCTAACTTGTATTTAATCAATGATGGAGTGTAGTTTGTATCTACTTCTGGTAAAAACATAAGTCCATTACTGATAACTGTATTTGTATACTCTGTATCATCTGTTGCTAAATCAATTCCTAAAGAATCGATGATTTGATTTAATCTAACATTGTCTATGATAGTTCTTTGAGTGCTTGTTAGATGAAGATTGCTTGCTACATGCGTGTTATAAGTCGTCAGTGCCACACCACCAAGTCCAGCTAAAGAAATCGTAACGACTCCCGTTGATCCATTGACACTTGTTACTGCATCTGTCGGTGTTAGTAACTCTTGCCAGTTTGCAAGCACACTATACCCAGCAGTTTTAAGAATGTATGATTTATTTAAATCTGTTCGAACAGCAACGTCACCTTCTTGTGCTGTGGTTAATGCAAGCATTGCAGTTTGGCTTGATACAACAAACGTATTTGTCATCGCAATCTTAGGTACAACACTATCGGCTAGTTTTCCGTTGGCATCTAGAATTGGAACGTTGCCATTTCCTGTTCCTGTATTTTTGGTTGCTGCAGTTCCAAGTCCAAGTGCTGTAATTTTGGTATCAATTTGGGTATCAACTTTAGCAACACCAGGTATCTTTAAATAATCTGCTTCCGCTAATGGTGTACCAACGCTGGCTACTTTATCAGCTTTTGCAATATATAAATGCTCACCATTAAAATCGACTTGTGGTTCTCCGGCTTTTACAGTTCCAACCGATCCAATGAGTGGACCTGTTCCTGCAGTCGTTCTTCTTTTTATTTGAATTGTTGCCATTTCATTTCCTCCTATTTTTTAACAAATACTGATGTGATGTTATGAATCGTACTACCACAACTAAAAGTTACTATTCCGTTTTCATATACTACTCCAAGTGTATAATCAGAGTTTGCATATCGATAAGCTACTGAAGTGTTTGATCCAACAAAGATAAAAAGTGCTTCTCCTGGTATCGTAATGACTACAGTATTATTAATTGTAACGTAGATCATAGACTGAGATAGTTCCGTAGAATTTGTTCCTGAAAATTGATAGATTCCATTTTGAATTTTCGACACTGTTTTTCTCACTGGATAATATCTATTTAGAATCGATGTTTCTAGTTCACTAACTCTCGTTTTATCATTTGTAATAAACTTTCTTGAATAACTTGTATTGAGAGTCACGGAAGTTGTTGTTTTGGAATAGGCACATATAACCAGTTCATATAAACCATCAGTAGTTAATAAGTTAGTTAATGTGAGTGATGGGTAACTTCCCACTTGTTCTTTTAAATAGATACTTACAGAGTTGTTTGCTGTATTAACGCCCAGAACTACATAACCATATTTACTTGAATCAGGTGTTACTCCAATTGTTGTCTGACTTTCAATGTAAATGATTCGACCATAGACCGAAACATAGCCATCACTAAACGTTATTGTATTGTTAGCTAATGTAAACGCGCACTCACTCTTTAAGCCCTTTAGAATGCCAACATCGCTTGAAAAAAGGTAATGATAAAGATCCGCATCCACCTTAGATGTTACATTTCCGCCTTCAAATGTTACTTTTTGAATTCCCATTAGAATTCACCTCCATCTAAATCTGTATTGGTAATAGTAATATTGCTCACACTAGTTCCTGTGTTTTTGCTTAAAAGTTGTACTTTCTCAGTCAACTTGACTCTGAATTCTCCAAGTGTTATTTGCGCATAATTCAAAGAATTTTTAAACTTTATCCCAGTTAAAATGGAATCATAAGTTTTCTGATTGTGAATGAAAGAAATATAATCTCCAAGATGTAAATTTGAAAATGGGATAAACACTATGTTTTTCATATCCAAATTAAAAGTAATATTATGATCTAGTTTTGATGAGACCATTTCACTTCTTGCTTTTGTTTCTAGTGTCTCAAAATCACTATCTGTATATATAAAAGATTTCAACATCACACTGGCATACCTGTAATCTGAGGATGCATCTTCAGTAATCTCTCCGGTAGAAAGCAGATAATACGTTTTAACAAGCGTGGAAGTAACGTTATCGCTCCTTGGATAAAAGATCACTTTATTTATCAACTGGCTTGTTGAATCATTTGTTTCAACATTCAAGATGGATGAGAAATTACTCTTCATCACCATACCTTGGTTGACATGCACGATTTTAAATATAATGTTTGAAATGCGACCTCTTAGAAAATTAACGCCTGTTCTAAAGCTAATCCCATATCCTTTTGAAACAAGCTCAAATATTTTTGACATGGATTCAATTTTATCCGATTCGAAACTTAAGCTTCCATTTACGGAAGCTTCTTTTTCTACAGTTAAATAGCTAAGATTTTGTTTTTCATCATGGTTGGTCTTGAAATGGGTAGTAATCAAATCATATAAATACTGAGCCAGATCACCTGAAACACTAGTTACTGGTATCTCTAAATTAAAAATCTCTCTGAAATCGAGAGATTTTATTATAGTTGTTTCGTCGTCATTAAGTTCTATGCTTTCTAGGATGCCAATATAAGAAAACAATTCACTTTGTAAAACTACAATATCACCGATGATTGTATTAATACTCGTCTTATTTACTTTAAATGTTGAGCGTTGAATTAAAACCATATCGAGAATAATCTCATACTCAGGACTTATACAAGCATTATCTTTGTATTGAAGTGTTGTCCTATCAAGGAATATAAGTTTCATATTAGATACCTATATAACCTTCTAGCACTTTTACCCTACAAACGGATTCCGTACTTACTCCTGGTTTAAATTCTAGTTCATAATCGCCATGGTTCAAAAAGATAAAATTATCCATCTCGAAATCCTGATTTCCGTATATGTCTGTTTCAATGTCATTTTCAGTAAGTGTTATAAATTGTTGACTAGGAATTGCATTGATTTTAATCTTGGCATTACTTGACTCAAGATATAACCTAAGGGTTGATATAATCTCTCCATTTCTCTTTACATGAAATTCGGGATCTATCACGTCTCCATAGATTTCGATAATTAATGGTGCTTTGTCTAGTCCACTATTTGTAACGTTGATTTTGCCTTCATATGAACTTGAGTAGTAATATGGATAGCTATAAGGATAAACCTTTCCACTACTTGAACCATTCGCAATGATTTCATATGTCTTTTCTTTAAGCCACAGTGATAATTTCTTAAAGATGATATTACTTTGTATGGTATTTCCTACTAATTCTGCTTTTGATAAACTTGTAATATCTACATAACAATAAGCAGAAAACGCGCTGTTTTGATAATGTAGTTTAAACTCTTTGTTACTCATGCTGATGAAATCAACAAAAGCTTTGTAACCTATATAGCCATTCAAAAATATTAGTGTTTCGTTGATTTCTGAAAGTGGAATATTGTAATCTGATTTGGAGTAAAAACGATTGTATTCAAGATATTTCACATCCAAAGAAAACCCTAATCCACTGACTTGCGAAATGATTGTTTGACTTCGATAATCAAAATAGTAAATATCACCATATTCATTCTCTAAATAAAATTGTCTTATCAAATGACATTACCTCCTAATGCTTTATTAATAGAGTCAATATCAAAGGTAGGTGATGTAGTATTGATCGTGATATTATTGGTTGCATTTGTTGTATTACTATTCGAACTGTTTGATACTGAGCTGATACTTTTTAGATTAAATGCATCTCCGAAAAAATCACCTATCCCTCCAAAGAATCCACCTACTTTATCTACTGCATTAGATACAAAGTTACTTACTCCATCAGTGATATTTGAAGCTAAGTCGCCAATTCCTGAAGTAATATTTCCAAAGATGTCTTTTACTTTGCCACCAAGGTCTCCCATTTTTGAGGGTAACTCACCAATCCACTCGAATATTTTCTGTAAGAATTCTACAATTTTCTGAACAACATCTAATACAGGTTTCAATACGGTACTTAGAACCTGAATAGCTGGAACAAGAATAGAACTTAAAACATTACCAACAAGGGTGATAAGCGGTGCCAATGCATTTAATATTTCAGCAAAGATGGTAATTTGTGCGATTAGAGGCATTAGAATTATATCAAGGATAGGAACAAGAAGATCTACTAACATAACTACTAGGTTGATAATAACGTCAAGTATTGGTTGTAGTGCAGTCATTAGACTATCTACAATTGCTAAAATTGGTGGAAGCAACTGCATGAACGTTTCCATAAGCCTTCCTAGTAATGCTTTAAATTCTTCACTTTGAAATAATGCCATAGCCAATATTGCAACCAAAGCACCAATTCCAAGTGTAGCAAAGTTGATACCAGCACCAGCAAACAGCCCAGCTGTTCCTATGCCTTTTAATGCCATGGAAGCTATATTCAACAAAGGACCCACCTTACCTACAACAGAAAGTACTGGACCAATGGCAGCTACCAGAGCAACTATAGTTGCGATAATCTTCTTTGTTCCTGAATCTAAGTTCTTCCATTTTTCAATCCAATCTTTAACTGTTGGAATAATATTGTCTCTTACCTTAATGATAAGTTGTTGTAAAACTGGTAGAACTGTACTTGCTAAATCAACCGCTAAACTTGATAATGCTTGCTTCGTACGATCTAGTGCATCGGTAAACTCACCTGCTTGTTCAGCTTGCTCATTCGTAACAATTCCTAGTTCTCTCGCTTCTTTTCTTAGTCCATTGATTGCATCTGTTTCACTCGATAAGATTGGAAGTACTTCAGTTCCGATTTTCTCTCCAAAGAACTCATTTGCCACGCCTACTCGAACAGCTTCATCAGCAACATTACTTAAAGCATTTCTTATAAGTTCAAAAGCTTGATCATCATCTTTTCCTTTAAGATCATCTACTGTTAAACCAATCAATGCTAAACTATCTGCTACCTTATCACCATTACCAGTTGCAATATCACCTAAGATACCATTTACCTTTGTGAATGCTTTTGTCATAGATTCAGTCGATGTTCCCATGATCGTTGCGACATGGTTCCATTCCTGGAATTGTTCAGCAGATAATCCTAGTTTTTGTGCAGTGTCTCCAATTTCATCAGCAGTATATGCGGTCTTAACTGAGAAGGCTGTTAAAGCAGCAACGGCTCCTAAAATAGGAACCGTTACAGATTTTGTGAGTGTTGAACCTAGTTTGCCAATCTTCTCGAAATTAGTATTTCCAAGTTGCTTGATCTTATCAGCTGTTTTACCTAACTCATTATTTAACTTCGAAACTTCAGCTTCTGAATAAGAGACATTGCGTTTCATCTTATTAAACTCTTCTTGGCTCATGTCTCCAACTTGAACTGCTTTTCTAGCTTTCTCAAGTTCTTGATTTTGAGTTTCGAGTTTCTTTTTTGTTTGAACCAGGATATCATTTAGCTTAGCTTGTTTTGATTTCCATAAATCAAGGTTCGTACTATCATATTTCAGGTTTGTATTGATGGCCTTTAAATCTTTGTTCTGTTCTTTAAGATCTTTTTTAATACCATTTAATTCGTTTTCTAAGTCTTTACCATCAAGGCTAAGCTTGATGTTTAATCCTTTAACTGTTTCTGCCAAAATACTCACCTCTCTTTCCAAAAGAAAAACACATCAAGGGATGTGTTTAGATAGATATTTTCTTGAAAAATACGTCGTTTCTTTTTAATGAGTTATCTAGTATAACATTATAAGGAATCACTTCAAAAAATACTTGATAGCCTTCATTATAACTAAAATACGTATCGTGATTTGATGAAGGCTTTAAATTCTGTTTTTTCATTTGGTTCTTCAATGTTTCAGTTAGATCCGCGATAATATATGCTACAAATTTAGTTTTTTCATCGACATTAATAATATCTCCGTTTGTACCTTTGGCTGTTTTTCCTTTAATAGCATCTATATATTTATATATTTGAGAAAAAGGATTGTCTTTATCGCTATAATCATCTCTTGCAGGTTTTTTAAATTCGATAATTGTTACATTCGATGCGGTTCCGTTTAATGAATCAGAAAACGAAATAGTATCAAGAAATAAGCCATCTGGTCGTTGCGAATCACTACTATCTACGAAAATCTTCTTTAATGGTTCATCCGAGAAAAACCTATAAGAATAAGCTAATCTTTCATCTATAAGCCAAAGATTATGTTTTTCATAATCAATACTTGAATCATCAGCTTTCATAGGAAAAAATAGTTTATGCAATCTATTTTCTTTAAAATACTGATCCGCATTCTCGTATGATAGCATTTTTCGTAATAGCTCAATAATCAATTTTCGTCTTATTACGTAAGAAACTAATTCAGATTTTGCAATGTCAGTAACATTTTCCATTAATTCGCTTATTTGTTCATCACTAACATCGTCAATTGACTCAATGCTATTTACTGCATCATAATTTTCCAAATTCATTTTCTGATTAATTTTGAATAGTTCGATTCTCATTTTATATTTGTTTTTGGCATTTGTATAGTTGATTTTTTCGAGTTCATTGAATCTCTTCTTATATAGATGTGAATATTCAGGAGCTTCATTTTGGATGTAATCCCTGATAAAATTCATTTTTTCTTTTTTATAAGGCTCTATATATTTATCTAGATAAGTTGATATAGCATTGATTATTTGTTCATAAATGTTTAATTGTTCATCCACCAAAGTGTTTCCGTTAGGTTTATCAAACATCAGCGTATTAAATCCGCTTCTTTCTTGATTTACATCTTTATCTAGAAACTCTCCCGAAATAAAACATTGATATATGGCCTTATTATTATCTATATCAAAACTTGTAGGTAATTCTTCAATGTTAGGAATATTAAAATGACTAACAACTCTTTTTTGAGCGCAAATAAAAATTTGATGATTTTCATTAGGACTTGTTTTTAGAAAAACATGCTTTAATTCGTAATCATGATTATTCACAATAAGGTTTTGTTCTTTGCTTTCTATATACTTATCCTCAACAAAATAGTCATTAATGCATATTTCATCGCCCATATCAAATATAGTAATTTTTGTCGTTATGCCCATTACCAATAATGATGTGAAATGTTCTACAAGTTTATTCGCCATATGTTTAATATTTATAGCGCTTCTACCATAAAATGCCTGTTTTAATCCTTGTAGCTTAACGATTGTTTTTAGATCTTTTCCATTGTGATTTGAGTCAATTATTGATATTTCATCATCAAGATTAAAATTAAAGTGTCTTTGCTTAATACTTTTCATATCTTCATTAAATACAGATACCACTTCTACATTCTTAAAAGTTTTTAGCCAGTTCAATCTGCCTATACCTTTTCCACCAATTGGAAACTTGTAGTCAGAATCAAATGTTCTAAAAGACGTCATATTAGCATCGTTAAATCCAATTCCATTGTCTTCGATAATAATATTTCTTATTGGATATATTCCACCATCAACAAGTGGCTCATTTTGACGTTCAATATATATTTTAATGGTACCATTTTCATTCTTGATTTCTTCTATAGCTTGAAGCGAGTTACTTACTGCTTCAAATAAAGAGGTAAATGGATCTTTAGGTGTTGGAAAATTCTTAATTCTTCCCATAAAATTGTGAAGCATATTTTCTTTCATAACAAAACCCCCATTTCATACTTATTTTTATTATATCAAATAGGGGTCATTATAACAATAATCATATGAGGAACTGATCAATATCTTTTTGCGTCGCTCTTTTACTACCTTGCTTTCCATTGATTACATTCATCTCAAGTTCAACTATCTCGAAGTAAGTATTCAGATCGAATGTGTTAGTATCCTCAATAGATATCCCAAGGTGGGCCAGATTGAATATGATGTTTGCTGTTATGTTTTGAGAGTCAGTGTTATTTGGGACTCCCCTTGCTTGCTGGTCCTTTTTGAAAGGTACCAAGCATTTCACCTATCGTATTCGTCAGATTTCGTAGTTCATCCTGGTTGCTTAAAATAGAAAAATCTAACGACATTAAAAAGTCGTTGTATGATTGCTTGCTGAAAGGTCTATGCAAAACATAGATAATCCTGAAGATTGTATCAATTACAGTTGATAGATCTTCTTCATTTTTTAAGCCTGCTTTATCTAGTTTTTTGATGTCACTAAATAACTCAGTAGAAAACACATTGCGGTAATCAATGATTGTAAATAGAGATGAATGAAGGCGATAATCTATATCGCCTAGTTTAAGTGTTTTTTCCATTAGTCATCTCCTAAATAAACGTTGGTAATTCTGGTGCACTTGTTAAAAATGCAGTATAGTTGGTATCTCCAACTCCAGCAATAATTCTTAAAATAAGATTATTTCCAGATTCAATTGGTCTTGCTGTGATGTTTAGTGTGATTGAGTTTGCTTCTATTGAATCTGCTTTTGATTTACTTGCATCACCTGATGGAGTAGCTGTACATAAGAAGTACCAAATGCGTCTTGCTTTGATGTCTCCTTGAATCTCATAACCTAGTGCAAATGTCTTTGTTTCGCTATTTACTATCTCTACCAGATTTCCATTTGTATCTTCTAAGAAACCAAATATATCCTTCTTGAATACTTCATCAATCTCTGTAAATTTCAATGTTACATTCGTTCCTGAATTTGATACAAGCGTTGCGATTACTTTATCATCAGCATATACTTGTGTGCTTCCACCGATTGCTTCTGTTGTAATTTCTTGTGCGCCTTCTATTCTTTTTGGTAATCCGAATGTCCAACTACCATCTTCTGCTTGTGTGACCAATGCATAATGTACATTTTTTAAGCCAAAAGTAACTTTATTACTCATAATTAAATAACCTCCAATTTGATTTCATAAACTCTGTTAATAGATCCATCTTCATTTGTGTATTCAGATAGCATTTGAAACTCATAATCACTTAAATATAAATACAACTCGAGTCTTTCTTCTAACTCGAGATTCTTTTTTTGTGTAATCAAGTTCACTTGAATTGTTGCAATTCTCATTTGAACTTTATCATCCGCATATACAGTTCCACGGTTGCTAATTTCTTGAAAAACAATGTAATCATTTACTTCATTGATATTTTCTCTTTTCCCATAGGATACTTGTCCAGGCAAAGCTGACTCTAATACTTGATATAGATTTTCTAATATTATTTGCATTATAAGCCACCTTTCTCAATCAATTGTCTGATATCCTCAAGCATCTTTGGAGTAAGCAAATCAAAGGCAGGTCTCAAGAATGGCCTTGGCCCTACATACTTACCACTTTTGTGAGTAAACCCAAACTCAAGCAAATGTGTGAGCTTTCCTTTTGTGTTTGAGTATATCGATATTGTCTTGTTTATTCCTTTACCTTGAGGTGTCGCAACAAACGAATCAGCAAAAGGTTTAGAACCACCACTTCTTGGTGCGAGATTAGAAATATACTTCACAATGTCTTCTGCTGTTTCATCAAGCCTTTTTTCTAATTTGGGAATAAGATCCTCAACATAGTCTTCAACCATGTTTTCAATAGCAACTCCTAATTCATCAAGCGTAGTCAATGATGTCACTCTTTCTGATCTTTGATCTGCTTAAGTATAGCTCTGTAAATTGTCCTGCAGTATATGTTCGCTCTATCTTATAGATCACATCACCAATTTCAACATACTTGCTGTTGTTATAAAGAAAACTCTGAACCTTAACTGCAATATCAATGTGAACATCTGATCTTTTACTTTCATAATATTCTCTAGAAGTAATACTGAAATTAATACCAATGACTTCTTTTGAATGAAGAAACAAGTAGTTTGAGCCACCTATAGAATTTTGAACCAAATCAATGGTTAGTAACTGCATTCTTATATTGGGGGAATTAGGATACATTTTCGACAGTTCCTTTCGTTAGTGCGATTTGTCCGACTAACATGTCGAATGTTTTCGGTAGTTCTTTTGCACTGCCATCATTCTTGAAACCAAAAAATGTTTTCACATAAATAATAATGATTGTACTAACCATTGGATTCGATTCGTCATTTATATAAGAAGGATCAATCCCACAACTTTCTAAATATAGTTTGCAACTGTCTATGTGAGTCATCAGCTCATCATCAGCAAATGTTTCTGATAGGGGGATTAGAAGTGCTTTTTTTACAATATCTAAAATTGCCATAGAATCGATCCTTTCTTATCTTTAATTAGTGGTTATTAAGCGGCTGCTTTCTTTTTAATTCTTAAGAAACCGTTATAACCTACAACATTACCACCTGTAAATACAGATGCTTTATAACTGATAATTCCGTCTTTAAATTTATAATCTGTTGATTTACCAATTTCAACAGATGAGAATACTGGAACTTCATAGTTTTTAAGAGCTCCATAGGCGATACCATATTCTCCAGCTACAGTATTTGAATCTGCGATTGCTTTACAATGTGAATTGATGATGTAAGGAATACCATCGATCGTTTTATTCACATAATCAATCGTATGAACTTTTCGACCTTCTTGAGTTTTAAGTCCGGCAAATGCACGTAGGTCATTCTTATTCAAGATAAGAACTGCTCCGCCTTCGACTTCTTCATCACCACCGTAAGCAAAGACAATATCATCTAAACTTGTATCTGTGATAGCAGCAATTTCTAATGGTGCTTTATCGGCAAGTGCTACTGCTGCATCACTGAAGATTCCAGTGAATGTGTTTGAAGTTCCTGCACCACGTAAGATTTGTTCACTGATTTTCTTTTTAAGTGAGATATTGATGTTACGAAGTACTTCTGCTTGATAAGGAATACTTGGAAGTTTTTCTAATTCTTCGGTGATTTCTGTGTAAGCAGTAATCTTGACTTTAGTAATTGTCAAATATCCAAATGCAGGTTCCGTTTCACTGTAAGGTTGTCCTTCAATTGTAGTACCGGCAATACCATTTGCTTTCACAAATGATTTCTTGTAAGTCTCTCCACCATTAAGGTTAATAACATTTACACGATCAACAAGACTTGATACTTGAGCAAATGGAACAGGTGCTAATCCGGAAGCTGTGTGTTCTGGAAGTAGAATTTCTTCACTCGAAACTTGGATCACACGTTTTTCTCTTAATTGTTGACCTCGTAACTCTAATTTTTCTTTGTCAATTTGAGTGCGGTTATCAATGATGATAGGTTTGATTTCAGCTTTGGTAGCAATTGACATTTTCTTGTCAATCATACTTCTTTCTTCCTGAAGCGTTGTTGTTTCAGTTTCTAGCACTTCAAGTTTGACTAGATCTGCTTCATTATCAACAAGACCTCTAATTTCAGTTAATCGACTTTCGATTTCTTTTCTTCTTAGTTCTAAATTCATGCTTTTTTCTCCTTAGATTTGTGATTTGATTTTGATTCTTTTTTTGATAATTGTTGATTGTTGTTCGTGCTCTGCTAAATCCATAGTCTTTAGTTCTAACTCCATAGACTCTAAAGAACGAGCATATATACTGGTTGAATCATATGCCGGAGTATCCACTACCGACACATCATACAAACGTTCAATTTTGGTGATTGTTCTTTTTGGAATTGCACCTTCACGATTCCAAACTTGTTCATCAACTGTAAATGCAAAACTCATTTTATCAAGCAGGCCACTTCTAACCATTTTATAAATGTCCTGGTTAGTTAAAGTATCTAGTAACTCAGCTCGAACTTTTAATCCAATACTATCAACGGTTAATTGAAGTGATTGATTCTTAGTTCTAGCTATAATTAAAAAGGAGTCCATATGATTGTATTTCATAGGAACATCCTTCATTTTTGTTTCTGATAAAGCTCTCGAGTCAATTTCTTCTATGAAACCATAACTTTCATCTCCGATAAGTGTTTCATTATTAAAGACAATCGCATATCCTTCAAGGATCATCTTTCCTTCTGATTCTTCTAGCTTTACATCAGCTAATCTAGTCTCTCTTAGCATCTGCTCTTACCTCCACTGGTTTTGGCTTAGGTTTTTCTTGTTTTATTTCTTTGGTATATTCATACTCAAGTTCAGAATCCTTATATGAGAGTGCTTCAAGTTTTTCTTGTTTACAAAACTCATCAATGATCTTCGCTTTTTCTTTTTGTGATTTCAAAATGACTTTGATTGCATCTTCTGAAATCTTTCCATTAACTGTTATCTTCATTTGTTTTTTCCTCCTGGTTTCCCACTTGATATAAGTTCGCTTTATCTGCATCTACAAAGTTAAGTGATTGTAGTCGCTTGTTTCCACCTTCAATAGGTTCTAATCCTAAAAGTGCTCTTGATTCATTGAGTGACATGATTCCTAAACTCATCAATTTTTCAATAGCAGTTACCTTGGTATTCCAAGATGCATATTGAAGTCTTTCACTAAAGAAGATGATTTCTTCTCCACGTTCTATTTGATTATCTGTAAGTAATCCTAAAGAAAAAGCCTCGCTTAATTGAATAGCAAGAGGCTCAATGGTTGATTCATAAAATGAGTTGAATTCTTCTTCTGTATATTTGCTTGTAAATATTGGAACAGAAACTCCAAAATAATCTAAGATCTTAGACTGCAAAAATACTAGAGTATCTTTATCAATCAGTTTAGGATCAACATTTAAAGGAATATATTCCGATTTAAGATCAATTGGAATAATAGAACTCCCTTTAACATTCATTGATTCAGATAATGCAGCATCAAATAAATCTCGTTGCTTCTTCTTATCTACTTCTGATAACATCCCATTCATCTTAATGATTCCACGGATCTGCATCGATGACTTAATGGCATTATCTATTCCCTGGAGTAAGCTATCATTAATTGAGATTGTTTTTAGGATTGCTTCATGATCACCAGTTGATCCGGTTCCACCGAAGATATCATTTTGTCCATAATGTCTTCGCAAGTGAATTATATTATCATATGGCAAGATGTATGACTCGCCATTATCAAACAGAAACTTGATAAAATATGCATCAGAACCATCAACAATCATTTCAACAGTTAGCGGTCTTAACGGATAGATACCCTTAAGCTCTCCGGTTTGTTTATCAAACTTGGGATAGATAAATGCATTATCATTCAATAGCAACAAAGTAATTGTCTTATATATAAAATCATAAGGCGTCATGATCTCATTTGGTTTATATTTCAAAAGAAAAGACAGTCGACCTTTCTTCTCGGTTACTGTCTTATCATTTTCAGTTTTTATAAATCTTGGTTTTAACTTTGCACATTGACTTGCCACTCTGTCAATGCATATCTTAACCACATCACTATTGGATATATTGTTTCCAAACGGCGTGTAAAATGTATTAAGATTACTGATTAGCTGGAGTGCATCAAATGATCCAGTCTTACTTTTTCGTTTAAATATTGCCATTGAACCGCCCACTTTCTTCCAAAGATATTGATTATTTAATAAATATATGTTATTTTATATTTGGCTGTTATCGTAATGAGTATCTTACCTATTATGTTTCCAAATGCACCGCTAACGGTTACCATTTTATTCAATATATTCTTGAAATCTAAAGGAGTGAGCATAAAAATGGAACTTAAGGTATGGTGGAAGACTTTTGTGATGGTGCCCAAAGGTGCATTAAATTCATAGGGTATTTGAAAGTTACATAACGGGCACAATCGTCTTGAAGGTTCAACTCCTTCCGCCATCACCATTTTATAAATTAAAGGTTCTTTGAACCTTTTTTTTATAGCATATTCTCGTAATCAAGCTTATACCTATTTAAAACTGCATAAGCAATTATCAAAGCTACAGTACCATCTATCCGTTTATATTTGGAGTTTAACTTTGATGGTTGAATGTTTCCATTCAAGTCTACTTTGGCTTGAGTGTTTGCAAGACACCATTTTAAAATCGGATTATTATTATAATTTACAAGGCTATTTTTTAGATCTGCTTCAAGCTGCTTCATTGGTTCTGATAGAGAATAAATCCCTTGTCTAACTTTCTCCATATTGAATCCCAGGTCTTCCATTTCTTTAATCCAATATTGTGAATTCCAAGGATCAAATCCGACCCATAAAGGTCTTATTCCATATGTTTGTATCATCTTCATGAACCATTGAGTAACAAGACTAAAATCATTTTGATTTCCTTCTGTCAAAGTCACCAGTCCTCTTTTTACCCATATATCATATGGAACATTATCTTCAGTTATCCTTTTTTGCAAGACTTCACTTGGCATAAAGAAGTGAGCTAACACAAACTTCTTATTACTTTCCTTCTTCTGAATAACAAGAATTGCTGCAGTTAGATCAGTAGTTGAGGATAAATCCACACCACCAATAGCATAGCTATCTCTTAAATCATCAATATTATAGGTTTCATCATTATTCAAATCATCAAAATTAAGCCAGGAACCAGAATCTGCTTGTTTGATATTAAAGTCTTTACAAAGCATTGTTACTCTTGTTGATAGGTCATGCTTTGACTTATTCATTACATCTTCAAGGTAACTATTAAGTTTAACGACACCAATACTTGGATTTGATTTCTGCCAGGTCTTGCTATCTTCATATATTTCATTTACGGAATCTTGTGTATAAAGCCAGGGAAGAACTCTTTCATCTTGTATCTCACCTTTAAGCATCTTACGACTATAATCAAGTTTACTATCTAAAAAACCTCCGACTGTTGTTCCTTCGGTGGTTATGATAAATATAAGAGGTTCTTTTTTAGTAGATTGTGATTGTTTGATTGCATCATAGACTTTTGAATCCGTCATCTCATGAACTTCATCGATACAACCAACTTCAATGTTATACCCATCTTTATTTCTAGATTGAGCTGATAATTTCTTGATCTTGTTTTTCGTTTTTGGAGAATAGATGTAAAAGATATTTTTCTTGCTTCTTGTTTCCTTTGATAATGATGGAGATTGCTCTCGCATATTATTAATTTCTTCAAAAAGAATGTTTGCTTGTTCTGTTGTATTAGAAGCACAGATAATGTCTACTCCACCTCTTGAAAGAAAGAACTCAGCAATATCTAATCCAGCAACGAAAGTTGTTTTGCCATTCTTTCTAGCAATCAACAATATAACTTCATTAAATCTTCTAAGTCCATTATCAGCCATTTTGAATCCATATGCAGTTTGAATAATTGCTTTTTCCCATAACTCAAGTATAAATGGCATCCCATTAAAAGGAGACTTCGTATGTTTACAAAAGGTTTCTATAAAACTAATTCTTAAGTTGCCTGGTTTTTCATCAAATATATATCTGGGATTATCAAGATCAAGAATCAATGTATCAAGTTGTTTTTTGAGTTCTTCTCCTACAAGAATATTTCCTTTTTCTATTTCATGATAATACTCAACTAGATAATTCATTCACTAGCTCTCTTAAGAAATTCATCAAACTCATCATCTCCATCATCTACTTGTGTTCCTAGTATAGTATTTAAAGTTTTAATCACAGTTCCATAAGAATTTACAAGTTTTGTATAATACTTGGCAGCTTCAGTTTGTCGTTGAGAACCTTTAGTTGATATTTGAACTGCACCATGTTTTCTAATTTGCCCTTGAAGTTTATCAAGTTCCACTTTCATAAATGCAGCTTGATATATTAATGTATCTACTAACTCTTTCTTTGATTCATCAACCAAAGAAAAAAGCGAAATTAATCGCTCATATTCTAAATGAATTTTGATATTTATCACCACTCTATGGTAAAGAAATCATTCTACCAATACTGATACCGTCTAATTTGGATACTACTAAAGATAAATAGAAATATTCTATTAATCTACTACTTTCATCTTTTTCTATATCTGTAATAACTTTATTTGGGTTGTTATGTGTTAGTTTATCTCTAACTTTCACTATATTCTTGTAATATTTTGCACGACTTGAAAATTTAAATTCTATAATATCTTCAACAATAACCAGATAATCTGATAAGTTAGGATAGCTGGCTTTATTATTCTTTTTCTTAGCATTTTTTAATACTTTCAAATTGATATCATAATCGTGTTGACAAAACGACTCGAAAGCCTGACATATCCATAAATATTTATCATTTTGATCAACATTTTGGTTGTATATTGTTTTTTTCCAAATAAGTAAACTTTCATTAAATTTGTCGTATAATTCAAACCATAGCTTTATTCTTTCTACAAGTTCATTTATTTTCCCACTGTATCTATTTTTAAATTGATTATTATTGTTTGTCTGAAAGGTATACAACTCTGATACAACAACTTTAGATAAGTTGTATTTTTCTTGTTCATCCATAAGATGTACATTGGAAAAATTCATTCGATAATTATATACATACTCGAAATATAACTTTAAAATTTCTATACGCTTATACATCTCTTCAACATTAATTCGATTTGGAAAACTAATTACTACTCTTTTATTCTGCCTTATATCTAGATCAAATAGGTAATATGATGAAACTAAACCGTTAAATTCTGTATAGAACTTTACAATTGTATCGTCTTTAAGTTTAACGATCAAATCTTCAGGAACGGTTAGTGATAATTTTATTTCATTGTTATTATCTTCTGATGGAAATTGAGTATCAAAACTAGCTTGTCCAAATATTTTATCTATAAAATCAAATGAAAATGAAATACCGTTATACAATTGATCACCGGTAGGGTTTTCTATTAATTCTTCAAAATCTAAAGTGAACTTTACTATAGAGTTAGTCTGTCCAAAACTTGTTTGTGTTCCAGTCCAACTCAAGTTATAGAATGAATATTTTTTTCCATTATTGCCATGACAAGTGATGCAATCTAACTTGGAGTACTTAAATGCTTCTTGCTCATCTTGTGGAAACGTACTACAAATTCTATCTAGTTGAAGTTGGTTTACGTTTGAATCACTTATAATTTTACCTGTATAACTTCTTGGAGTATTTTTTACATTAAGATTTATATAAAACTTTAAATCTTCATACATTATCCTCATCCCCATTTCAATATTTTCAAAAATATTGCCTTGTGTTTTTTAATTGTCCCCTAGCGCGGTACCCCTTCAAAGATATATATTGCTAACCTGGGGGATCAGTTTTCATATATTGCAATACAATTATATTGTGCGTCTATCTCATAAATAGTTGTATAGGTGGCATTTCTAATATCAATCTGGTTCGCAAATACTGAACCACTTTTTGATACAAAATCAATGATATAAAACCCGGTTCTGTTTGTAGAAGATATGTGTCCTTTGTACAAAGGATTAGATTTGTTATTTCTTTTATCAAAAGTAAACATTCTTCTATTCAAAAATTTATCGATAAACTGATCATAGTCAACTAAGTTACCATAGAATGTTTTTCCATTATAATTAAAACTTAGTGTTAATCCTATTAAGCTAGTTGTGAATTTAATTGGAACGCCACCAGATGTGATGCTGCTAACTTTATTTGTATCAAAAATGAAGTTAATTGTGTCGATTTTGAAATACATTTTACTACCCCCTTTTGAATAATTATATCAAATATAATCAGTAAAAACGAGGGTTATTTACGAATCATATCTCCATTTGAATCAAATTCAATTGTTGGACTAAATCTCTTATGTTCTTTGTTATGACAATCCTTACATAAAAGTTCTAAATTTTCTTGATTAATACTAATAGAAGCATCTCTGATATTATCAATTGTTAATCGCTTCTTATGATGAACTTCTTCACCTAATTTACCACAACGTTCGCATAGTCCATTAACTTCGCGTATCTTGATTTCTCTTGCTACTGCCCAGACACTAGACTTATAAAAATTGTGAATCACCTTAGGTTTTCGCATATAGTTCTCTTAATTGATTAATCTTATCATCTACATGTTCCCATCGAACTGGAAGATCCTCTCTACCAAAGTGACCATAAGCAGCTAAATCTTTGAACTTGACTGTATCTAATTCAAGTTCTTTTCTTATATTATCTGGTTTAAAGTTAAAAACATAATTAACTAATGATGTGATTTCATCATCATCTGTAACGCCAGTATCAAAGGTATTAACAAGTACACTTACTGGCTTTGCTACTCCAATCACATATCCTAAGCTAACTTCGCAATGTGTGGCCAAACCTGCCCCCACAACGGCTTTTGCAACGTATCTAGCATAATAAGCCGCACTGCGATCAACCTTGCTTACATCCTTCCCAGAGAAAGCTCCTCCGCCATGTCTTGCATACCCACCATAAGTGTCAACAATGATTTTTCTACCAGTTAATCCAGAATCTGCATAAGGTCCACCAATTACAAACTCTCCAGTAGGATTTATGAGTATTTCCGCTTCAACTAATGTATCAAAGTCAAAGACCTTTGTTAATACTTCATTGATTATGATATCTTCAATAAACTCTCTATAAAGACCTGGTTTTGTTTGGGCTGAGACAACAATTGTTTGTACTTTCACAGGTTTTCCATTTTCATAACCTACAGACACCTGGCATTTACCATCAGGACCAAAGATGTGAGAGTATTTTTCTTTACGGATTTTATCCATTTCTTTTGAGATTTGATTAGCAAGCATAATTGGTAATGGCATGAACTCTTGAGTTTCATTACAAGCATAACCAAACATGATCCCTTGATCTCCTGCACCTTGTTCTTTATTCTCGCTTGAATCAACACCAAGTGCAATATTTGGTGACTGCTTACTAATCTTTTCTAATACAACAAACTTCTCATCATAACCAATCTGTTTTATTGTATCTTTTGCTATTTGAGAATAATTGACAATTGCAGTGGTTGTTACTTCGCCAAATACAAAAATCAAATCATCTTTGATTGCAGTTTCAACTGCTACTCTTGCATTCTTATCTTGATCTAATATTGCATCTAAAATTGCATCGCTGATTTGGTCACATACTTTATCAGGATGTCCGCTAAATACTGATTCACTTGTTATTATTTGCATATCTTCACTCTCCTGTAAATTAAGATAAAAAAAGGAGCCTTAGCTCCCAATTGATGTTTTTGGTAAATATGCTGTATACCTTGCGTAATGATATCCTTCACTTTCAACAAGTATTCCAAAGTCATGCTGTTCTGATGTTACCAAGATGCAATGGAATGTTCCTTCATTATCACAATACATTAATTCAATGTTTTCTTTAATGAAATCATAATCGTCTAAAGGATTCTTGATGAAGGTTTCAAATAAGTCCGGTACAATCAATACTTCTTTTTCAATCACAAACTCATCTTGTGGAATGAGTTCATAGTTCACTGCTTTTCTAATAAAGTTTGCTTTCATTGTGTAATCTCCCATGCTGTATAAACTGATCTGTAAGTACAATCCCATGTATCAAGAATCACTCCATCAATGCAAGCTGTAATGTGACCAGCCATTTTTAATATGTAAGTTCCCTTTGGATGTAGCTCTGTAAAATCAGATCCTTTGATTCTTGGTTCACCTTTAACTGCTTTGAATATCAGTCTTGGATTACTTTCTAAATATTTATACAAAAACAATGTGTCTTTGTATCCGGAAAATCCTAACTCTCGCTTCTTTTGGTTTAACTCTCTTCGACATTCTAAGTAATCTTTCTTTGTCGCAGTTGCAATTGCTCGTACAACACAGTCTCCTGTCTTGATGCCTTTTGGATGTGCATTAAACTCTTTGAACATTCTTTTAGTCTCCTTTAATATAATTTTGTTACTCTATATATCACTCTAAAGGCACTAAATAGCAAGTTATATTTTCACTATAGTAACAAATTATCAAACAATTCAAAATCGCTCAATGAAGACTTTTTTCCGTTTCTTAGCAAATAGCAATCTTCTATCGATTGACTATGTCTGATATACCTTTTTACGATTACATCGACAAATCTTTCATCAAGCTCCATCAAACAACTTTTACGATCAAGTTGATCTGCTGCGATTAATGTTGAACCAGAACCACCAAATAGATCTAGAATGGTTTCATGTCTTCTGCTAGAATTTGAGATTGCTTTTCCAACTAGCTCTAAAGGTTTCATCGTTGGATGCTCTTCATTCTTCCTTGGCTTATTATATTCCCAGATGGTATCTTGAGAACGATCATCTATAAAGAAATGAGCTGCGCCTTCTCTCCATCCATAAAGAATAGGTTCATGTCTCCAGTGATAATCTTGTCTCCCAAGCACTAGTGCATTCTTAACCCAAATCAAACATTCGGCTAACTTATATCCAGCATTCTTGAATGCATTTCTAAAGTTTAGTCCCTCAGTATCAGCGTGACAAACATAAATAGCTCCACCTGGTTTAGTATGTTCAAACATGTTCTTGAAAGCATCGTATAAAAAAAGATAGAAGCTATTGTCTTCCATCTTATCGTTCTTGATTTTACCTGCAGTTCCTTCATAATCCACATTATAAGGTGGATCAGTAAAGATCATATCTATTGTTTGGAAATCTACTAATTTATTTACATCTTCGCTTTTTGTTGAATCTCCACACATAACTCTATGATTACCAAGGATATAAACATCTCCTGGCTCACTAAATGGCACTTCTGGAATCTCGTCTTCAATATCAAAATCATCATCAGAAGCATTATCCGGAAGCAATTCTTCCAGTTCTTCGAATCCAAATTGAAGCATATCCATATTAATAAAGGAAAGCTCTTCTTCCAGTTTTGAGAAATCCCAAGTAGCTAGTTCAGCAGTTTTGTTATCAGCTAATCGAAAAGCTTTGATTTGCTCGTCATTTAAGTCATCTGCAACAATACATGGGACTTCTTTCAAATCAAGCGACACAGCGGCTTTTAAGCGCGTGTGTCCTGCAATAATGACATTGTCTTTCGTTATTACTATAGGAACCTTAAATCCAAACTCTTTGATTGAGTTGGCCACTGCTTGAACTGCCTCATCGTTATTCCTTGGATTATTTTCATAATTTCTAAGTTTCGTTATTGCTATCATCGTTACTTGCATTAGACCAATTTTCCTCTCTAGCTTGAAGTCTTTCAAACATAGCATCTATTTCTTCTTTTTTATCATTAAACTCCCTACCGAATTTGATTATAAGTAGATACCTTATAGCTCCTAAGTCTGGTTGAGCTTTTTTCTTATACTTCACAATTTTCTTTTTCGTTCCAGAAGTTGTTTCTTCAATAGTAGTCTGAGTTTCTTCATACTCATATCCAGTTGCTTTTTTTAGCATAGAATCCAGGAGAGAATATTTTAGATCATCATTTCCGAATATAAATGCTTGATTTAACTTCGGATGAATCTTTTTAAGTTTAATCAATGTTTTCTCTGTCATTCCTAATACTTTACAGATATCTTTCTGAGTGATGTTTCTCGACACCATATCTTGAATATCTTTTAACTGCTTATCTAATATTCCTTGCTGTTGCCACTTTTCGTAGTAATCAGGCATTTTTCCTTTCAAATAAATCACTCCAACTGTCCAATCGATATTATCTAAAACTGTAATTGTTTACCAGTTGAATACTACATTTTTTTCTGCAAAAGAAAAAGGAACTCGATCAACGAATTCCTGTTACTTCTAGGCTTCTTTTTAGCCAGTACTCCACGATACTTTGAGTCTATCAAAATCTGCAAGTTTTGTCTACAAGCTTTTAGCACAATTTTCTCTAGATAGTGCCTTTTAGAGTATATCACTTATCGACATAATCAAGTAGAGTTCTGGTACTGTCTTTGATTACTTGTGAGTATGTTCGTGTTACCGTTCACAAGTATTACTGGTAACTGAATGAATGATTAATAAAGTAAATCTAAATAATATGATATATTTGTATTATTTTTTATTTGAGCGAATTAATCCAAAAAATCTAGAGTTGAAAAATTCACCAATCCGTTGGTCAGGTTCACCAAAAAAGGTGTTACTCAAGTGATTCTTATTATATAAATATCTGTGTTTAAACTTGAAAATACCTTTATCAAGATCAAAACTGACTCCCATACGACTGTTGCTTAAAACAAATCCAACTTGATGACGTTTTTCATAAATGTAAAAAGTTGCTTGTTCGATGTCAGTTTTCTCAGTAGCTTTTGCAATCGAATAGGTTCCTGCATACAATACTATATGATTGTTTTTTTCCATAGATGATAGTTGGTGAAGCGTTTCAAAAAAGTTAACTTTTCCTAACCGACTTTCATTTACAATACATAATAAACTAAAAAGATTATCACCAACTAATTGATCATACCAATTATCAGCATCTCCCAAACCATCCCAATGTATAGCCTCGATATTAGACCATATATCTTTTAAAGTTACACCATCAAAAGCTGGAAAATCAAAAAGTTCCTGAATATTAGTCGTTGAAAAAATTATGTCAGTCTGAGTAGCAATAATATATTTCTTTTCATTTGATCGACCCCAAAAGTAAGACTGATTATTATAATCAAACTCAAATTCACTCAAGCTGTAGTATAGAGCGATGATTTTAAATTTTTCATAGTCCATTATTAATTCTCCTAATCTATTGTTATATGGAACCTACTATTCAAGTATGGTTCTAATACCGTTATTGATTACTTGTATGTGTGTTTGTGCTTCCGCTCACATGGATTACTGGTTGAATACAAAACTTAACTAATCCAAATATCCATCCCGATGAAAGCTTTGATTGATATGTACAGTTGTTTGATTTTATGTGAATCGATATCGATCAAAGGTTCATACATAAATGAGTTAATGTGTATAAACTCAGGGGTTATTAAGCATACATCTTCTCCAACAGCTATAACATTCTCATTTAGCTGTTCTTTATATGTATCGAGTAAAACTCGAGTTTGATTTTCGACTATTCCTTCTACTTTTGTAAAATCCTCACCAATAATCAATTTTTCGAATAACATTCTTATACCAATGGACAATATGATTTTTGCTTCCATATCAAAAGTATCAAATTCTCGACTTGAGTAATACTCGCACAAACTCATTAATTTTTCATAGTAGCTCTCGGTTGGAATAGGATCAAGAATTGTTTTTGGGAATATTTCATTGACACATGTGTGTAAATCAGAAAGTGATTTTAAATTAGTCTCTTTGGTAAAGTGCAAATATGGTAAAAATTGGTTTTGACATTTATCCGTTAATATAGAAATTTCTCTAGCAAACGGTATTGAAAAAATCAATTTAGTTATATCCGGCGATTCGCTTGCCCGATATGGATCAAATAGTAATCTGGAATTTTTGTTGATACTTACAGCTTTCTTGCTCTTATTTAATGTCGCAACTAAAGGTACAAGATTGCACCTCTTAATACTTGATCTATAAAATTCATAGTTATGAGTTAGCAACACTACATTACCTTTATTTTTAACCATCTCATTTATGTATTGCATAAAAGCATATCTATTTGCATAATCAAAGGTTTCTATTATATCATCTAGAATAATTATGGGTTTATTATTTTTGATTAGCTCATATTCAACTATGAATTTGATAATATTAAGCGTTGTTTTCTCTCCAGACGATAGTATTTTATTTAGGGTTTGTTCATCAACATTAGCTGTTGGCTCGCTGTTATGAGAAAATATTAGAACCGGTGCATTTCTACCTAGAACAGTCAACCCTTTATCTTTTATTCTTACATCAAAAATGGAATTGAATCTTTTCTTAAATATTTGTAAGGCAACTTCAAAATTCGTTACACTTTTATCAGCAATCAATAATATCTCATCAACCTCACTCTTTAATTGGTATAAATCATCTATGATTCTATCAATATCATCAATGAAATTAACCTTCAAATTGGATAAAACTAAGTTTTTCCTACCATGAGAGAGCAACCTTGCTATATCAGTATCATCTTTAATTTGTACTTTTATGTCTTGTGCTTCTTTAGATGTACCTAAATTTTTTTCAAATTCAACAATCAGTTCTTTTGCTTTAGGATCATCAATGATCTTTTTTATTTGATTATCAACAGCTTTCTTAAATGAGTCTATATCTTTGTACTCTGTGCCATTAACAACAATGTATCTGTTTTTATCAGAATTTATGAACGATGTTGATTCAAGTACTTTAATAAATCCAGTAACTGTTGTATCGTTAAATTTGTCATCAAAGAAAATGCTTGACAGTTGGTTATTAACATATTCTGAGTATGATTTAAATTTCACTTGCAAATCTTCTTTGTCCAGAGCATCTCCTACTTTAGTTGTAAGTGTCTTAGCCTTCAATTTTTCAATACCATTGATTGATTGTACAGCTGATATTTTTCTTAGCAACTCAATAAAAAGCACTATATTTTCCGCACTATTACTTAGTCCAAATAACGAGTATACAAAATCCGGTGTAAACCCACTTTTTTTTATTATACCCTCAAACATTTTCTTGTACTCTAAAAATTTACCTTCCACCACTAATAGCTTCTCAATTTCTGCATTTCCTGTGGTAAGTCTTGACAATGGATTCTGCATTTCATGCAGGCTAATACTGTCATATATGTCTTTGGAGAAAACTAGAATATTCTTTAAGTAGTCATCAATCGTACTGGTCCCAACAGTAATATCATAAATAAATTTATTGCCAGTCAACCTATCTTCAATAGCATCTCCATTATCTTTTGCCAAAGAGTTTATTGCGTTTGAAAATGATGACTTAAAAACTCCATTGGAAGCATAAATAGCACAATTTTCTATTGCGTTACCTGAACCTGGAAGATTGACTGAAAGTTTTTTTATTCCAAATGCGTTTTCAAATCTATTAATAATAATTTTGTTTTGTTCTGACATATAAACACTCCTTTGTGATACCTAAAAGATTTTTTATAACTCTATATTTTTCAGTTTCATATTTTTTGCCTTTAATCAATATGACAATATATCATAAAAAGTATGTAATAGTTAAAATATTGACATATTTAAATTTTAACTATTTTAACTTTTCCTTGTTCAACTAATTTATAAAATGAGTTAGGGTAAATTCTATTTATCATTTTTTGCACTAAAGTAGTTGCTTCAGACTTCCTATTTCCGCCCTCATAATCCGAATAACAAAAGAACACATTCTTTTTATGATTAAAAAAAGACAATATATTATTGTAATAGTCATTATCAAACTCATTTAATGAGGTCCCGTAAAATACTATTGTATTATCTTCTTCTTCAATTAATTTAGAAATAGGCTGAATGTCGTTTTGAATTCTTCTATTTGATTTTGTGAATCTCTCATAATCTGTTTTGGTGTTCGATTCAGCGCTAATTCCGAAAATAGGATGATTTAAAATTGATCCATGAAGATTTTGGACCTTTATGGCATGACCCTCAATATTTTCGATTAGAGATGTGTAATTAAAAGTAAATACATATATCGGCTGTTCCTTTATTGTACTGTTTATAAGCTTTTCAAACAACACGGTTTGATTTGTATAATACGAATCTTTAACATCATCAACTTCTTTGCTGATATACTGTGAAAATCTATTCTCAAATTTAGATAACTCAAGAAGTAACTTTTCTATGAATTCACTATTTTTAACAACTTTTGACTTAAAAAATTCTCTCGGAAGTCCAAGTCTTGACAGATAACTCCCATCGTCAAAGTATCTTTTATATAACATGTAAGCAAAATACCAATCTGAATCCGGATTTCCCCAAGAATCACTATCCAGAAATTCATTGATTTTATCAAGAATCATTTCCCAAAAACCAGATTGAATGGATTGGTTTATTTCAGTTTCAATATCACACCATAAGTCCTGATTCATGTTGGGTGATTGAACTATGAAATATAAATCCCAAATAGTAAACTCTTGTTGATCTATGGCATCCCTGACATAAGTATCAAATGAAAAGTCGTAAGGTTTTGAGGATGTCACATTCTTATACCATGGATATGTTTTCCTACACCAATTAAAAAAATGCGAATATTTTGTTTTCAACCCACACTGCAGATCAAATCCATTTCCCAATACAAATATAGTTCCCATAAAATCCTCCAATCACAAATATTCATTTATTAGACTTTTCTTACTTAATTGATGCTCATCTCGCTATATCATAAAATACTATTTACTATAGCATAACAACTTAAAATCATTTAGAGATACTCATGAAATTACATATACAAGCTTTACTGATTGTTAACATCATTAGTTATTTAATATAAATGGAGAAACAACAATTTGTTTTGATTCTTCAACGAGTTGTAAAATATCATTTCTAATATGATTATTAGCCATAATTATTTCAACTATATTTTGAAATTCACTTCTATAAGCTGTAAATGTTCCATCATGCACATAAAACAATTGCCTTGTTTCTTGAATCTTATCAATTATTTCAACTATGGAGAACATTATATATCCCACTTTAACAGTTAGCATTATTGTATTATAGGTTTTGAGAACAGTTTCATTTAGAGCCAGTTTAGCAACAAATATAAATGTTTCTTTTGCTATTTCTTTCATCTTCGATTCCAAAGTATAAGGCAATTTTAATACAGTTGTAATTTGCACAGTAGCTTCAACAGCATACTGCATAGTGGATTTAGTTTCATATAAATCTTTTCTATTATTATCGTGATTTCTCATTATATTTTTATTCTTCTTCATTCTTTTATTATACTTTAAATACTTATCTACTTTTCCTATACCAATAATAAAGTACTCGATAATGTAGAATGGTAATTTTAGAATGAAGATAAGTCCTCGGCCAATAGAAACTATCGTTTCATGAATCTCTTTGTAGTTTATTGGTTTTTGTCCAGATTTGATTCTATAATAATTCTTACTTCTTTGTTTTGCGGTATTGCTGTACTTTCGAGAACCTTTGTATGCTTTTCTATTAGTACTACCATATCCTCTTTTGCTTTTTGCCAATATGCTAGTCCCCCAATTCCATTTATATTAGGTAAATTATACCATTAAGCTATCTATTATTAATAGAACGCGACTAAATATTTTCAATTTCAATTGCTTTGCTTTAACTCCTGGACCAGTTTATCGTATCTATCTATTTCATCCTGAGATTCAATTATATTTATGCTACCTTGGTATGGTGAATCTTTAAACTCTCGATGAAATGCATATATAAAATGAAGACAATGTGTTAAATTAAGTTTGTCTATTTCTTGATTGATGTATTTAACTATTTCGCTGTTCATCTTCTTTAATTCAATATATGCTTCATAAAATAGAATCGATATATCAATGTCGTCAATTAATATCTGTTCTTTATAAACATTTTTATCGTTTGTTATTCTCAAACCAAAACCAAACAGCTCATCATGTTCGAATTTATCTCTTAATTCTATTAATCTGTCAAGTATAGTTTTGTATCGTTTAGCTTTCCAATATTTTTGAAATATTTTCAATATTTCATCTTTATATTCGTAACTAAAATTCTTCTCGATAGCTCTTTTCTTTCTATTTAAATATGATTTAACAATGCTTATATAGTTTAAAATCAAAGTTACCAGTTTAGTATCTGCTTGAATATTATAAGAATTGTTTCCAAAGACAACATCATTAATATGACTTCTATAAGTAACAAGATTGTTTTCTAGATATGATATAGGATTCCGTTCACTATCAAATGCGAACTTGAGCCAAAGTGACTGATGCTTTTTAATATTCAGTAATATACTATGATAATATTCATCTAAATGCTTGCCCATTTTTTCAATCTCCTTAGTATGATTTAATTCAAATCTATTCAGTAAATTTAAATTTAACAGAAGATTCAGAATAAGAATTTCTAATAGATTTTATCTGAATTTATTTCATGTTTATTGAAATCTTCAAAATTCTTATCCAACTGATTTTCCATCTCTTGTGCATATATATTTAAAATATTGTATCATCAATGCTTAAAAACACGTTCGATTTAAGAATCATAAAAGAAAAAGTGCTATGAGAGATAAACATTTCAGCACTTTTCTATAAACAATAATTTAAAATTTAAGTTCTAAATTCAATTTCTATATTTGAAGAAAATAATGCAAATGTTTCTTCAATTTGTAATTCATTAGAAAGGACTTTTTCAGACAATCTAATTAAGTTAGTTATATTAACTACCGAACCAGAGACACCTGTTGTCTCAACAACGTTATTGAGATTTCCCACAAAGTTACCTACAAACTCGCTCGATATAAATGTAAAAGCAAAATTAGTTATATTACTTGGGAAGATTTTCCACCATTCATTTGGATTTTGAGTTTTTGACCTAGAAGTATTTTCATCAACATATCTTCTCATTTCATCTGCTTGACTTATTGGCAGTGAATATCCTTTAGAATATGCTTTTGTGTCAATAATAACACCAAAATCAGAATCAAGAGTTTGTGTATATATTACACCGTCTGGCTTTCTTGAGCCTCCAAGGTGTGCTCCCACAAATCCTACTTCATTAACCAAAAGAGATACGACTTCCATTTCAAATAATCTGTTTGAAATACCATCATATGCTAAATCAAGTAAATTCAAATATTTATGTGAAAGATGTAATAATTCTTCTGTTAATCTTTCTTTTAGTAAAATCATATCGGAAGGTCTCGTTTCCTCAATAGTCATTAAAGGAATTCTAAATCTATCAATTGAATCAAGTAAGCGATATCCTCGTTCATTTGCGCTTATATTTAACCCTATATTTTGCAAACCAATAATATCGTCTTTAATAGTACCTAGAGGTACTTTAAAACCATATTTAACCAGCGCAGCATAAAGATCACCTAGAGATATATTCCCATTTTTTTGTTCTAATACACTGACTATATATGCTCTTCTTGTTCTAATATAGTTACGATCTGGAGTTTTTGTTCCTAACATTTCCCAAAATAGAGATTTAACAATCTTATTCTGCTTATTTACTCCTTCAAGCTGTCTTAAAGCAGATAACCCTTGTGGAGTAATTAAATATGACTGAGCTACGATATCAGAATAAAAGTCATTACCAACTCGGACATCAACTTTTTTCTTTTTTCTTATGAGAAGACCAACATTAATGAGCCAACCACATATCATTCTTGCATATTTATCTGATGACCCTTCCCAATCAGCTCTCATACTAGATTTTTCTTTTTTAGATTCTGTATTTTGAAGATTCATAATGAAAATGTTTTGAGGTAAAGATGTAAATCCCCCTTCACCAACAAACCCTAATTGCGAACCTAGCTCGAACTTTGTTAAATGCTCCCCACCTCTTAGCAATGATAATATTCTATGAACCGGCGGGTATTTACACAAGGAAGCTATTAGAATTTCTTTTTCTTTTGTTGAGTCTTGTTCAGTGGATATAAATTCTACTCCTGATCGAGTAATATAAAAAGAATCAAAATCATAGTCATATTCCAGGAATCCAAGAGCATGTGCCCATCTTAAAAAATTATCCGCTGGCCAGTCACCAATAAAATTCCTAATTTGTCCTGGTACGGCTGCCTGAATTATTCCATTACAAATTGAATCCTTTCGTGATTTTTGACTGTTATGGTTTCCTACAAGTTTCTTATATTCAATATTAATATCTTCTGAATCTAAGAGTCTGATAAACTCTTTTTGAAGTTCTATGTCTTTCACTACTGAAGGTATAATTTCCACTTTCATCAACCTATTAAAATTTGAGTTAAACAAAAAAAGCTCGACAACTTTTCGCAAGTTCGAGAAGCTTCCAGGGTCCTGAATCCACCCAAATGTTCTTTTGATATTATTTGTCTTTATAAATTCTATCGCCATACAAATCTCCTAGTAATTAGTTATTAATACTTCTTTGATATCGTTTTTCAGATTCCTTTGATAATTCGAATTATTAAAATCATTATCTATATTATGTACTATGTATTTTTTTGACCATTCAAGAAGATGTACATTAGTTTTTCCATTTGCATTTATAACATTTGAAAGTGCAAATTTTATACCTCTATCATTAAGGTTATCTAATAGATTTAATAAGTATTTCTCGTCTTCAAAAGTCCAATTGACAAATCCTCTATTTCCATCATTATAACTTCCAGTAGTAACCAAATAGGGCGGATCACAATAAACGAAATGTGTGTCTTCAAATTGAAAATCTTTGAAATCAAAATTAGTGAAATCAAAATTAGTTTTATGTAGTCTCTCGATGAAACATTTTAAACGATTTTCAACATTCTTATTAAACGAGCTTCTGTTTGTCCCGTGTGGTGTATTAAATTGTCCTGATTGATTAAACCTAATTTGATAGTTAAAAGAATACATGATGAGAGCATAAAATTTAAGCACATCCTTGTCAAATGTTTTATTGAATTGCGCTCTTAATTCCAAAAAACCACTGTTATCTGTTTTTGATAAATTATACTCATTAATTATATTGAGAAGTTGTGCCTTAATATGCCCAAAGTCATATTCATAAAAATATTTCATCAATTCTACTAAAAGTGGAATTTTTTCATTATAGATTACTTTATTTGCATTAATATTAATTCCCACATTAAGACCACCACCGAACAAGTCAACAAATGTATTAATGTCGTTTGGAAACAGATTGGTAATTTGATATATGATATTAAATTTGCCACCAATATAATTTAATGGCGATTTAATCAGTTCTTCTCTTCTATTCATTAGGCAAAGATTCTATTCTTATTATAGATTTATCATAATAATCCTTATCTAATTCAAAACCAATATACTCTCTTCCACTATTAATGCAAGCTATGGCTGTGCATCCAGATCCCATAAATGGATCCAATACTAAATCTCCCTCATCAGAATGTATTCTTATTAATTGTTCTATAAGTTTCACAGGTTTTTGAGTAGGGTGAATTCTATTAAAAGCTCCACCACTTTCAGAAGCATAAGCAAACACACCAGATTCGTATGTCTCGTGCATTCTATTAAAAGTCCATTTATCACCGGGTTTTACAAACCATATCATCATCTCTAATGCTGGTACATATCGTCTATCCCTGTTTCTAGGCATAGGATTGGTTTTTCTCCAAACCAAAGTGTCCTTATATATGAAACCTAGTTTTTGTGCATAATAAATAATGAAAGAAGCTTTTTTGAAATCATTAAAAACAATCAATGATCCACCATTTTTCAATAGTTTAAATGCTCTTCTTAACCAGAGTTTATTATCAAATTCCTGATCCCAACCACCAAAATTAGTACCTGTTCTAGGGTTTTTTCGGTCTTTCATAGTGTGAAATTGTGAATCTTTTGAAATCACATAAGGTGGATCAGCTACTATTAAATCTACATTCAATCCAGTAGAAATCAATCTGTTCATACCTATGAGATTATCTTCATTATAGATTTTATTCATATTCTCCACCATACTTTCTTATTGAATAATTATAACATAAATTCGGTGATTAGTGCAGTCTTTTGAAATATTTCTCGACTGATATATAATAATAAATTCATAGATTATTAGTATGCCATTTTATTACTACAAAAATTTTGATATCTCGTTAACACAAACATAGACTCTACTTCTTGATACCAACATACGAAAAGTGATTTCTTTAATGCTAAGGTTGGTCTCAATGAGATATTCAAGTAATGTTCGCCCTTGCTTACTTAATTTTTTCTTTAAATTTTGATATTCTTGTATTTTTAAATATATCAAATCAACTTTATACTTTATTTGATCTATTTTGCCAATTATAAAGAGCAAGTTATCCTCTACATTGTTCCTAGATGAACTAGATCCAATAGAATCATATACAACTGCCTGGTATCCAGTTAACCTGGATTGATAATACTCAAGCTTCACTTCTAGTTCTCTTTTGTGCCTTATAGCTTTCTTAACATCATCTATCCACTTGTAAAAAGGTGCGTTTAAACCAGTCTTCAAATTTCTCATCCTTTCTGTTCTCTAGATTTCTAAATCTTTCAAGGTTCGTCAATAACGAAGCTTTCATGAAGTTGAAACGATCATCAATCTCCGGATTAGGGCTTCTAGCATATGAAATGATATAGTTTGTTCCGCTTAATACATTCTCATACCCATATGTAAGTATTGCTGATTCAAAGAGATCGTTGTATCTTAGAATATCTCCATTAAATTCTTCAATGTATTTTCTTTGAATTAATAATTTAGTTAAAAAGTGCATTTTGGGGAACCCATAAATGCTTTTATCTTCTTTTATCTTTTTATCTCTTTTACTTTCCTTTTTACTTTGATTTTTAATGTCAACATTAACCGAGTTATTGTCGACATTAACCAATGCTTTTATAAAATTATCCTCGTTTTTTTGCATGCTTAAAAGGACCCCTAATTGTTCCATGGTTTCGGAATCTAACAACCAATACTTGTCGTTATGGACATTCTTCCTTCTTCTTGTTGAAAGAATGAATTGTTTCTGAATAGATATCGAAGTAATAACACCTTGTAGAAAGAGCGCTCTTTCAAAGAGTCGAAGCTCAACACAACCGCGAATAATCTCCAAAATCTTGTCCACCTTTATCCAATGTGGTCCTATTTCTTGATGTAATAAAATAGCTAGTTCATCTAATGGTAATTCCAGATAATATCCTTCTCCATAGACAAGATTCAAAATTCGGATATAAATCGTTGTACCATAAGGACCATACTGATAATTAAGTGACTTCAGTTTAGGATCATCAAAAGCATGCACGTCCCAAGGAAAATATTCTAGTCCTTGTTTAAATGGTCGTGCCATGTTTTGTACCTTTCTATATATCAATAAACCGACATTTCACAGTATACTCAAAGTAAGTTCTTGTGCTATTGCGAGTAAGTTCGTGTTACCGTTCACAAGCATTACTGGTAAATAGGAAATGTCGGTTTTATCGATTTAGTAGTTTGAATTTTTTTCTTTAAATTTGTTTAGTTCTGCTTCTGTTACTCGCCATTGGTTACCGAGTTTAAATGCTCTTAATTTGCCTTGCTTGATGTATTTGAGCAATGTTCTTCTAGATACTCCCAGGATATCAATTAAATCACTGAGCGTATAATGGTTTTCTGTTTCGTTGTGCATTTTTTGTCACCTCATATTCGGATAAGATTCTTTCTATAAATGTTATCCCGCTTTTATATACATAAGTCCTAGTAGAGATTAATATAGTTCCACCTGCGACTGATTTTGTTTCTACGACTCTAAAGAATTTACGATCACAGTACTCCTGTAACGGTTGATTCCGATCATCTAAGATATGTGTAGCTCTAAGTATCTTAAACAACTCCATACCGCCTATGCCTTTGAATTTCAGGACAGTATGTGCGATATCTAAATCCACACATTCTGAAGAACCTAATAATTTGTTGATATATTTGAGTTTTGGTTCATTGATTTTCTTATCTGTCTCCAGGATACTGTTTCTGACTTTAATATCCTGGTATTCATCTAAAAACTTAATAACAACATTTGGATCGTGAAAATCATCAACTTGATAATCTCCAAATTTTAATAGTTGTGGTAACACAATACGATAAAGCCAATCATTAATCATTTGAGCTTCAGCTTTTTTTGAAGCAAACATACAAGTGCTGATGTTATTCGCTGATATAAAAAGCCTTTTTTTCTTTCCTTTTTCTTCAGGTATTTCTATTGTTTTGATTTCATTTGCTGGTATTTTAGTTCTACACTCCTGTACATTTTTGATATCTAGAAGTCTTGCGATATCAACCAAGCAAAAATAAGGTTGATCCTCTACAAAAGATGTTCTAATGACACCATACTCTGCATTTGAAAATTCCTTAATCATAACTTATCCTTTCTTATTTGCGAGTTGTTTTCCCGAACAACGTATCACTAATCTTCCCTTCATAATTCTCTTTTCGTCTATTCATCTTGTGGATATAGATCTGTGTTGTTGCTGGGTCTTTGTGTCTAAGCAACTGTTGTGTGCTTTCTATGCCTGCGCCTTCAAGTAATGACAACGTTGCTGTCGTGTGTCTTAAGCTATGTGCAGAATATTTTGGACTATCTATGCCTATTTGTCTTAAGTATTCTTTAACTACAGCCCGAATTGATCTTGTTTGCATTCTCTCTCCGTAATTCGTATGACCATGATTAATGAATAGTGGTTTGAATTCATCGGAACGTTTGATTAAATATTCTTCAATTATTGCATACACTTGTGGTGATAATTTTACATACGTATCCTTATCATCATGTCCTTTTCCCATTACAAATAATACCTGGGAATCTTCTATAAAATCGATATCCTCTGTATCAGATCTTTCAACTTCAATTGTTCTCATGCCAGTCGTAAGTAATAAACTGATAAGAGCATAATTTCTAAGACCTATTACATCTTTCCTTGCGTAAATCTCAGCTCTATGCAAGAGCTTCTTTGAATCTTCAACCGAGAGTGCTTCGCGTTTAAAGTTCGATTCAATCTTCATTCCTTTTATACCCTCTGCGATATTGGGCCCATATCCTTCAATATAAAACCATCGGTAGAAATTGCGAATGACAACTATGTGTTTCTGTACTGAAGCTGCTTTTAGTCGGTTTTTAATGCGATCACGATATTTCATGACATCATGCCTAGTTGGTAAGTTAGGGAGATTATCAATATATGAAACATACTCAAATAGAATCCTTTGGTAGCTTTCTTTCGTAGCTGGTTTAATGTCAATATAATTAATATACTGAATGATTCTTTCTTTTAGTGATTCTTGAGTGTTCATATCATTACCATGGTCGCTTTAACTGCTGCTATTTAGATATTTATATTTATCAATATACTCCGACTCAAATTGCAACAATCTGTCAGCATCCATTTGAAGTGCCTTTGTCAATTTTAGTAGCATTGGTACTGGAAGTTTACTTCCTCTATTCCCATTTTCAAGTTGATAGTAATAGTAATGAGTTACATCCAATTCCCTTGAAACCACTTCGACCGACAAACCTAGTTCTAATCTGCGTTCAAGCAAATAGAATCTAGGTAATGGTATCTTCTTCTTTTTGGATATTTTATTCATGTTTTCTATAAGCAAATTTGTTTCCTCCCTTAGATGTGTTTTTGATGGTGCTTCTATTGTATATCAATTGTTTATAAGTGAAAATATCTTATGCCAAATAATCGTAACGAGAAACAAATAGAGTTTATAAATTGTATTTTAACCATATATTTTACTCATAATTTCAAGTTAATGTATACAACAATATTGACAACGCTACATTTGTTGTCATATAATTGTTAGGAATATCAATGATGAAGGAGAATATAATGCAAAGCTTAAATACAACGGATGCATTTAACAAACTATTTATAAGCGAGAACTTAAAGAGACTAAGATTATCATATAACCTCTCAACAACTGAAGTCGGTAAGATTATCGGAAAAACTAGACAGGGTTATCTAAACTATGAAAACGGATCTCGTGAGATTGGTATTTTTGATCTGATTACTTTATCTGGATATTATAACGTTTCAATTGATGTTATTGTTGGGAACCCATTTACATTAAGAAATGAAAAATTGTTGGCATTTAGAACATTTGAGTATGTTGAAAGTGAATTAAAAGAAGTTATGCCAATAACAATTTCAACCGTTCATGATGATGTTATTTGTGTAAAGCATGATGATTTAAAGCTCGATTTCTTCTGGAAAACCAATACAAATCAAAAAGGTCACGATATGATCTTCGAGTATTATAACAAACCTTATATATCAAAAGTTTTCTTTAATACAACTGGTGGTGGACATTTCTACATTAATAATGAGCCTTTCTATTTTAATAAAGCTCAAGCAGAAAGTATAGTATTCAAAGGTGTTTTTATGTCTGAGTTAATAAAGATTACAGACATTCCACACTTCTTTTAACGATTGTGCTTAAAGCTTATATATTTTAAGTTTAAAATTTGTTATACTTGATTCCGGTAAGTTAGGAAATATCTATATGAACATTCTTTAATTTTATCCTTTCTAAAGGAGTTGCTTTCGGGCAACTTCTTTTTATTTACCCAAGAAAGGATAAACCTATGGAACAAAATATCGAATTTCAACAAAAGAAAATGATGTTAGACGAATTGTATAAAACTAAGAAAATAAGCGGTACTGAATGGTACGATGCTTTATCAAAACTTATAACTGAGTATGACCTAGAGAAAGAAATAAACTCGCAATAAACTACTTGCTATTTATTGCTTTTTGAGTGATGTATATAGTAACGAAAAGGAGGTACATTATGTTAGAAAAAAGAGTATTTGTCATGGAACCTGAGCAAGTGATTCATGAAGATTCTAATGGCTTACCAGTTCTAAAGTCAAAAAAGAGAGTTTGTGCATACGCTAGGGTTTCTACAGATTCAGATGATCAGCTAAATAGTTATCAGGCACAGATAGATGAATTCACAAAAAAGATACAAGATAATGACGAATGGGAATTTATCAGAATGTATGCAGACGAAGGCATATCTGGAACCAGTATTAAGAAGCGTCCTGAATTCTTAACTATGATCGAGGATGCACGTGAAGGTAAAATCGATTTGATTCTTACAAAGTCATTATCCAGGTTTGCAAGAAATACAGTAGATACATTAACAATTGTCAGAGAGTTAAGAAGCATTGGTGTTGAAGTATTCTTTGAAAAAGAAAACATTTATTCATCAGATACTAAAGTGGATTTTATGCTTACAATCTTTTCTTCAATCGCCCAGGAAGAAGCAAGAAACATCAGCGAGAATGTGAAATGGGGTTTTCAAAAGAGATTCAAAGAAGGAAAGGTTCACATTAATACTAAACGTTTCCTAGGATACGATAAAGATGATGATGGTAAAATAATCATCAATGAGGTTCAAGCTAATACAGTGAGAATGATTTACGATATGTATATTGCAGGTTCATCCTTAAAAGAAATTGTTGAATTTTTGACTGAAAATGAAATCCCAAATGGACGAGATGAGATCTTTTGGACTTCTGCTACTGTAAGCACAATCCTCACCAATGAAAAGTATTGCGGAGATGCTATACTTCAGAAACGAGTAACCTTGGATTACCTCACACACAAATCAGTGAAAAACAATGGCCATGCTCCAAAATACTACATCATGAATAATCACGAACCAATCATACCAAGAAAGAAATTCGAATTAGTTCAGAGTTTAAAAACCAAAAGAGGTAAAAAGAAAAGCACTTCAAATTATGGTAACAAATATGCATTAAGCGGAATGGTTTATTGTGGAGAATGTGGTAAAGTGATGAACCGCCACTACTATAACTATAGAAAGCCAACTCAAAGGATTGTATTATCATGTAAAAACAGATACAAAGATCCACACGTTTGCAGCAATAAGCCCGTTGATAATGACTTACTAGAAAGTGCGGTAATTGAATCAATCCAAAAATTAAACCTTCATAGCCCTCAAATAGTGAAGGATACACTGAATCTTGTAAAATCCAGTCTAGATTCATCTTATATGGAAATGGAAATCAAGGATACTCACAAAAAGATTGCTACCCTGGAAAGCGATATAAAAGAAATCATAAATATCAATGTTGGTTCCATGGTAGAAAATACTGATTTTTATAAAGCTATTTACAACGAAAAGAAAGCCTCCTTAATTCAACTGAAGGCAGATTTACAGAATAAAAAAAGCTTACTTATTGATCAGCATCTTCACGATGAGCGGATTCAACAAATAAGCGAATTTCTAAAAGGTTATACTTCTCTTAATAAAAATATTCTACTCGGAGTATACAAAGCGATAGTTGCAGTTAGCCAAAATGAAGTTATCTTTGTTATGAGTGATATCAAACTTTCCCAAAAAGAAATTCAAGACAATATCGAAACTTATAAATCATTAAAACGAATTGAAAGTAATACAATCGTAAATTCCGATTCAAAGCGATCAATCACCTATCATGTCGTCAAGCATGGAGGAAAGTAAGATGAATGTTGTAGAACTGTTAAATGTAGATTCTTACGAAAAGACTTTAAAAAGAAAAAATGTTTGTGCTTATGCAAGAGTATCAACTTCGAAAGATCTTCAAGAGACTTCATTTGACTTGCAGGTAGAAACCTATACGAAGATGATACAAAGCAATCCTGAATGGAATTTTTCAGGAGTGTTTGCTGACGAAGGAAAAAGTGGAACTAGCCTGGATTTCAGAGATCAATTCAACTTAATGGTCGAAATTGCTAAATCAGGCAATATCGATATGATTATTACAAAGTCGGTATCCAGGTTTGCTAGAAACACCATCGATTGTTTATCAATTATTCAAGAACTTAAAAAACATGGAACTGAAGTATGGTTTGAAAAAGAAAACTTATCTTCATTTGATCCAAAGATAGAGTTTGTTATTGCAGTAATGGCTGGTATGGCTGAAGAGGAATCTAGAAGCATCAGCGAGAATGTTAAATGGGGAGTACAAAAAAGATTTAGAGATGGAATTGTTCCAATGGTTACTTCTCATCTTCTTGGATATGACCGAGATGAAAACAATGATGTGATTATTAACAAAGAGGAAGCAAAAGTAGTTAAGTTAATTTTCAAAATGTATTCAGAAGGGATATCACAAAGACGTATTGCTGAACATTTAAACAAACTCAATCTAAAAACTAAGTTTGGAAACAAACCATACTATGAAGGCGCGATTCGTGGAATCATTAATAACGAGCGATATACAGGAAACGCAATTCTTCAAAAATCAAAAAGAAAAAAAATAGGAGACCGTTCAGGCGAGAAAAACCAACTAACTCTGCCAAAATATTATGTGGAAAATTCTCACCAAGGAATCATTACTCAAAAACTTTTTGACGAGGTTCACGCTCTGAAGAATCAACGTATCCTTAAATATAATCTCACGCTAGATAAAAAGCAGCTAAAGAAAATTGGAACGAATCGTTCGGAGTATGCTGAATTTATAGAATGTGCAATCTGTGGAAAGAATTACCATTATAGAATAAACAACATCAATACCATCTGGGAGAATAAAATCCTCGTATGTTCTTCAAACAAAATAAACAAAAAATGCGATAATGACGCACTATTTGTATCAACATTTGATAGATTACTGATATCACACATAAACTGGATTATTAAGAATAACGAAGACTTCTTAAATCGCCTGCGTAAGGCTTTAATGATTCATCCCGCGATCATTGAACTGAACTCGAGTTTGCAACAGGCACAGGAAAAATTAGACGACTATGACGCAAAGTTAAGAACACTTATGGTCTCAAATGACGAATTAGATAAACATGTTCGAAGTGAAGTGATTTCACTCAAGAATGAAACTCAAATAGAAGTAATAAAGCTAAAGAATAAGTTATTAACAACTCATAACATTCCATCAATCATTAAGAAAATGAAAATGATATTAAGCAAGTACAAAACTCCAATTGATGAAATTTCAGATTTTCAATTTCGTGAGATTTTTACAAAAGCAAGAATATACAACCGTGACGATATAGAGTTGGTTATAGATCCTTTCAATAGTTCAAATAAAAAATGCGTATACATATATCCAGCAATTTCTACTGAATACACGATACGCAAAACAAACCACTTAGCAACAAGTTCTATCAAAGTTTACTAGTAAAATATTCCACATAATGTTATATTCGGATTAGGATCATAGAGTAGATGATCCTTTTTTTTCTGGAAGTTAAGTAGGGTTTTAGGACACAAAATTCTGGAAATTCTAATATTCCATTATAACATGTTTTTTTTACCGGTATATGGTAGGGTTTTAGGACACCTATTATTTTAGAAAACTTCAAGTTCAAATCCCCTCGGGTTCACGAAAAACTTGAAAAAGCGAAAAGTTCAAATCCCCTAAGACACTAAGACCAAATCAAAGAGTTTTCGATACTCAAATAGTCCTAAAAACGATAGAAATACATTGAAATAATAGCTGAAATATCCTTAAAAAGAAAAAAGTTTATCTCCACTTATTCGCTAAGTGGCGCGGTTAAGCCACTTTTCGAAATAGAAATAAACTTGGTATAATCAGGGTGGGTTGTGTGACCTATTTTAATACAATTTTACACGTATAATTAAAGCTGTAAGAATTACAGGATTAATTAAATATATCCTTTCTTCTTGACTTACCTAGAAGGGTTTGTT
>Ga0334890_1000854_pt1 | contig 47731 bp, 55 predicted proteins | sample GraSluR1_MG_3_FD_207220 | JGI IMG/M metagenome (GOLD analysis project Ga0334890, IMG submission 207220) | Sludge microbial communities from methane-producing bioreactor in Wageningen University, Netherlands - Granular Sludge_31_08-R1 | ecosystem: Engineered > Bioreactor > Anaerobic >... | reverse complement strand
GCTGGGACAGCTCACCAGAGCGTTCAATCTCTTTAAAAATGGCGTAGGTATCCTCAAGGGATATATTTTCTTTATTTCTGTTCATGTTGTGAACAATTATAATAGTGGAGTTTTTATGTCAAGCTAAAAGCTGATTATTGGAGCTTAATTTTAAAACTTTTTCTTTTGCCACAGAAGATCATGGTGAAATTTTTGTATTTTGCCACAGCGACTCCGATGTTGATTATTATTTTGCCTGTATAAATTCCATTTTCAGATTTTTTATTTTTTCTAATCACTCAATTAATTTTTATATCATAGAAAGATTTTTTAAGAATATCCTGCAAATCAGTATTTAAAATAATTTCAATTATTTTTCTGCTTGCCATCCCATCTCCATAAGGATTTCTGACTGTTTTTAATATCTCCTTAAAATCGCTGCTATATAATTTTTCAAAAGCAATGAGTACTTTATCCTTAATTGGTTCACAATCCATTACGCTTACAGCTTTGATACGCCCCTTTTGTCTATCACCGATGTTGATGGTGCCGATCTTAAAAGTCGGGGCTTCAGCTAAACCGCTTGAGCTGTTTCCGACAACAGCATCAACATATTGCAATGTGCTCAGGTATCTTAGCTGCCCCATTGACGTAAAACAGATTGCCTTGTCTGAATTTTTTTTAACATATTCATCAATCATCATATTTATTATTCGGCCATCAGTATCACTGTTGGCTTTAGTAAAAATAATTTTCATATCCGGAAGTTCATCAATAGCATCAAGAAGGTTTCTAAACTGAATTTCTGCTGTAGATGATTCAAGTGTTACAGGGTGAAATGTGACAAGAATATTTCTCTTTCCGAATTTAAATTTAATCTCACTTTCCAGTTTATCTTTGCCAAGAAGATTTAATCTTTTTATATTTTCAATCCCCATGCCCCCGACGTTAAAAACTCTGTCAGGGTTTTCTCCAAGCTGAATAACACGTTTTCTATATATTTCAGCAGCAGTAAAGTGAAGATGGCTCATTTTTGTTATACTATGCCGTATAGCTTCATCAAAGGCGCCTTCGGTTGTTTCACCTCCATGAATATAGGCTATGGGGATTCGTGCTATCATTGCCGCACTTACTGCACTGAAAATTTCATATCTGTCACCGAGAACCACAACTATATCAGGTTTAAGATCCTCATAAGCTTCTGCGAATGATATCTGTGCAAGCCCCATAGATTTAGAGATACCGATTGGAGTATCTGAAGAGAGAAGCATTTCTATCTTTTTATCTATAACAAAATCCTTCTCTATCTCTCTGTAGGTTAACCCGAATTCCGGACTCAGATGCATCCCTGTAGCAATAATCTGAAGCTGCAGATTATCATCTGCCTCGATTTCTTTCATCAGCCAATAGAGAAGACCATACTCCGCCCTGGTTCCTGTTACTACGCATATTTCCCGTTTCATTTAAGCTTCCCTAATAATTCAAAAGAATTTACATCCATTCTGGACACAGCAAACCATTTTTTCCCAAGATCTTTTAGACTTGCCCCGAAATGGTATATATCCTTTCCATCTATTATTAAAAATCGATCATGAGATAGATCAAATTTTTCTATCTCAATTTTCCGGTATTGAGAATTATGTTTTTCCAGGTCTAAGATTAATTGCCTGGAGATAGTTTTTGTATATATTTTCATGCTTACATTAACATCTCTTTTAGTAAACAATATTAAAGTGCTTTCATCTACATAGTTATCTATAAGTTTTATAGATTTTTTTGCCCGTTTTATAATATCACTTACGAAAAGATACGCATCGAATATCTGGCCATCGTAAAAGATGTGTTGTTTTTGAGGAATTCCCTTTTTTTCTATTTCATTTAAGATCGTAGCTACTTTTGTGTCATTTTTTATTTCATAGGCAATTTGTCTTTTTTCGATAGTATCTATTCTTGCAAACAATGAAGCATTATTCTGCAAAAATTTTCTCATATTTATAAAACTTTTAATTATCTGAATACTTGTTTGTACTGCAGTCTGGCTTTTTAACACAGCGCTCAACATGGAAACACCCTGTTCAGTAAACACAAAGGGTATTTTTCTCAAACCCATTATTTCCTTATTGGATGTCGCAATTTGCGACTTCCAATTTTCAAATTCCTCTTTTGTCATTTGAAACATAAATTCATCCGGAAATCTTTCAATATTTCTTTTTACCTGCTCATTTAACCTTCTTGTTTCAACCCCATACAGTTCAGCCAGATCTCTATCTACCATAACCTGCACATCTCTTAAAGTATATATTTTATCTTGTATGGTTTGATTCTCTGCGATAATTAATTCATTCATATCAGTTCATCTTCTTCATAATCTTTTTGAGCAGCAGTCCCAATTATTTCATCCCACTTCATTGGACTTATGCCATTCCCCGGACGCTTTACAGTGATATTATTTTCTGTAAAAATTTCACCTTTTTTTATCACTGCTGCTGCAACAATACTTTTACGTGCAATCTCTTTATTTTTCAGTTCTGACGGAGAAGGTTTTTTAATGCCATTGCCTAAAGCTTTTTCTATATTGCGGATCGCCTTTATCATTGCTTTAAGCTCATCCGGTTCAAGGCTTGCTTTATGATCAGGTCCCTCCATGTTTCTGCCCAGGGTAAAATGTTTTTCAATAACTGAAGCGCCAAGTGCCGCGGCAGCTATGGGGATTTCAATGCCTGGTGTATGGTCGCTATATCCGTAAGATATATCAAAAGTTTCACCTATTGTTATCATTGCCTTAAGATTGACATCCTCTATTGGTGCCGGGTATTCAGTTGTAGCATGAAGCATAGTAATGTCGTCTTTAGAAGTTCCGGATTCAATGAGTATATTAATTGCATCCTCTATCTCACCTATATCTGCCATACCTGTTGAAAGGATAACCTTTTTACCAAGTCTTCCAATCTGTCTCAGATATGGAAGATTTGTAATCTCCCCGCTCGGGATTTTAAAGATAGTCATGCCGAAATTATTCAATAGTTCAATGCTGTCACTGTCAAATGGTGTGGACATAAACATTATATTTTTCAACTTACAATATGCAATAAGCTCTTCATGGGCTGCTTTATCCAATTCAAGCTTTTTTATCATGTCAAACTGGCTTTCATCTTTCTCAGTGGTCTGTTTCTGATATTCAGCCTTCTGCGTATTTTTTGAAACCAGTTTTTTAGCTTTAAAAGTCTGAAATTTAACAGCATCGGCTCCAGCTTCAGCTGCTGCATCAATCAGTTTTTTTGCTATATTAATCTCGCCGTTGTGATTTACACCTGCTTCTGCGATAATAAAAATTCTTTTCATTTTACAACACTTCCCGCTTTAACAAATATATCCGGAGAGCTATACTCTTTTGAAACAGCATTACTACCGAAAAATGAATTGTCAGATATAATTGTCCCGCCATTGACTACAGCAGCTGTACTTATATGGCAATTATTTCCGACAACTGCGTCATGTTCAATAAGTGCCTTGCTGTTAATAATGCAGTTAACCCCAATTTTTGCTCCTGAATTAACAAGTACATGGTGCATTATTATTGTTCCTTCTCCAATTTCTGCATGCTTCGAAACATAAGCCAGCGGAGAAACTACAATAGGCATGGTAAAACCCGCATCCCGATAAAAATCAAATAACCGAATTCTGGCTTCAGGGGACTTTATCTGCCCTGTAGTAACTATAGCATTCTTTATATTTTTATATTTTTCAATATTCTCATCACAATCAATTATGCTATAACCGAGAACACTTTGCCCGATTAATTCCCTCCTGTCGATTATGCCTTCAATGACAAAACGATTTTCCTGTTCTATCACGTCAATACAGGATTTACAATGTCACCCGCCGCCTATGAGTAAAATCTTTTCTTTCATCAAAACTCCCGGATTATCTCTTCAATCATTGATTTCCCAGTGTCCGCCCTTGTCAGGACCAATCCGCTTTATCAATCCCTCTTTCTGCAATTTTGCAATCTGTTTTTCAACCGCTCTCGGGGTTATACCAATTTCCAGAGATAAAAGCGGGATGGTTATTTCCGGTTCTATTTTCATAAGTTCAATAATTTTCACCGAACTTTTCACCGAACTTTTCACCGAACTCCCATTATCCAGCCCGGCTGAAGTTTTATTCTGATTCCTGACGTAATTTTTATAAACAACAACATGAAATCCGCCCTGCATCTCTTCAAAAACCGGTTCTGCTAATCCATAACATGCTTGTTAAACTATATAAGGATTTATTATCTCCAATTTATTTTCAATAATCTGTTTATGCTGCATATCCTCACTATATAAAACAGTGCAATTGTTTTCAATCGCAGCAGCTAAAACAAGAGAATCAAAAAACTGAAATTTATATTTCTGTTTCAGTTTTAAAGCAAAGAAAATAGTTTCATCATTTAAAACAACAACATTTACAATCTCAACAATTTTTCTTAATGCAGCCTCTGTATCTGCAAGTGACATGTTAAATTTTCTAAGACAAACATTAGAAAATTCTCCCATTACCTGTGTACTAATGCAGCAATTTTCCCTGATAATTTTTTTGGACAATGTTTTTTTATAACTATCATTTGAAAGCAGATACAATAATATATTTGTATCAATAAATTTATTACCTGGCATTTGCTTCATCTCTGCTGAAATTATAATCAGTTAGATCAATTTGAAATTTATCAAAAAAATTATCAGTATTATCAGACATTTCAGACTTTTTCATATCATTTACATCATACTTAATATCTTTGCCCTGTTCTTCCACCAGAATTAAGATTTTAACAGACTCCTTTTGCTGCAGCTCTTTATACCGATCCGGAATATGCACAATACCATTTTTGATTGATGTTATAAATTCTATTGCATACATTATTGCCTCTCTCAGTTGAAATAATTTCAAAAGATATCCTTTGAAATTAACCACTTCTTAAACATAAATCAATAAAAAACAATTCTTTTTTAACGCACAGGCAGTTCCTTCCTGCCTTTGCATCCCTCAAAAACTGACCCTTTCTCTGTAGCGAACCATTTATTCCTGCCGGTTCATCACTCACTACTGCATATGAACACAAATTTATATTTTTAAGTTTTTTCAAATGACAACGCGCACCATACTCAGACAAAATAATCATCTGATTAAATTTTATATTACCTGACCCCGCTAGGAATATTTACCACCCTCTCTTCAAGCCATTTAGAGTTTTCAATATTGCTGCAGTAACAATCTTTATACATTTGCAGTCTGTTCATAAGCGTCCATACAGGCCTTGTCATTACACCATTACTGTTTGTCTCTTCAAGGAAGGAATCCCGCTCATCCCGGTTTTTTAATATAAGGGCGTTGAGCCAGTAATTTGGAACTGTCTCTTCACGTTCAGCAAAGAAGTCGATACCTGCCTCATTAAAAAACTTTTTATATTCTTCAGCTATAAATCTTTTCTCTTTAATAAACTCAGGGAGCAATTCAAGCTGGGCGCAGCCCAGGGCTGCATTTATGTTGGGCATCCTGTAATTAAAGCCCACTTCATCATGCACAAACTCCCATTTGTGGGGGAGTTTAGCAGTGGTTGTTAAATGTTTTGCGTGTCTGCCAATCTCAGTATCATTTGTTATAATCATCCCCCCGCCGCCGGTGGTGAGTATTTTATTCCCGTTAAAACTGAGCACACCAATTTTACCGAAAAGCCCGGTATGCCTGCCATTAGAATATGACCCTAAAGATTCAGCAGCATCTTCAATGAGATCAATATTATACTTTGAACATATTTCAGCTATCTCTTCAATCCTGGCAGGGTGTCCGAATGTATGCATGGGTACGCAAGCTTTTATTCTTTTACCGGTAAGCCTGTTGTAGGTATAACCGTCTTTTTTTAATTTGCAGTTATTTTTTAAAAAATTATCAAGTTTATCCGGGGAAAGCCCCATGGTATCTCTGTCTACATCAACAAATAGAGGCTTTGCGCCTGCATAGCTTATTGCGTTTGCAGTGGCTATAAATGTAAGGGGCTGAGTAACTATCTCGTCTTCGTACTCTACCCCGCACAGCGTTAATGCTGCATGGAGAGCCGCTGTTCCATTAACAGTTACCACAGCATTTAAGGCACCTGTATATTCACAGATCCTCTTCTCAAAGAGATCAACAAATTTACCTACAGAACTAACAAATGTTGAATCTATGCACTCATTAAGATATTTTTTTTCATTGCCGCGGAATACAGGCTCATGGAGCTGTATAGGCTGGTCAGTGCCGTAGAGTTCATGGATAAATGTGATTGTTCTGCTAAAAATTTCAGACATTGTAGATACCTGACTTATACTGTTTTACATTTTCAGGTTTTTTAAACCATTCAATAGTTTCTTTTAAACCTTCTTCAAAACTGAATTGCGGCTTCCAGTCTGTCAGATTTTGAATTTTCACTTTACTTCCCAATAGTCTTTCCACTTCACTTTTTTCAGGCCTCAGTCTCACTTCATCTGTAATAATTTCAGCTTCAGGATTTATCTGGCGAATCAATTCATCAGCAAGTTCACCTATTGATATTTCATCCTGAGTTGCAATATTAATCTCTTCACCTATTGTTCTGTCTTCTTTAGCAATAGCAATAAAACCGGCAACAGTATCTTTTACATAATTAAAGTCACGTGTGGGATGAATGCTGCCAAGCTTAATGTTTTTTTGACCCGATAACAACTGAAGTATTATTGTAGGTATTACAGCCCTGGCTGACTGCCTGGGGCCATAGGTATTAAAGGGCCTTACTATGGTTACGGGCAAATCAAAACTGCGGTAAAAAGATTCAGCGATTCTGTCAGCGCCGATTTTTGTCGCGCTATATGGAGACTGCCCCTGGAAGGGATGGTCTTCGTCTATATTTAGCTGTTCCGTATACCTCTGAAGTGCTTGTGACAAGAATTCTTTCTGTTTTTAGATCGCGGGCTGCTTGCAGCACATTCAATGTGCCTTTAATATTAGTGTCAACATAGCTGTCTGGTGAATGGTAGCTGAATGGTATTGCAATTAAAGCCGCAAGATGGAATACTACATCAACCCCCTCCATTGATTTTCTTACACCATTGGGGTCTCTGATATCACCCGAAAATATTTCTATTTTTTCAAGCTTTTCTGCCGGGAATGTGTCAAGCCAGCCCCAGGTATTGAAGGAGTTATAATAAGTAAACGCTCTCACCTCCGCGCCTTCGTCCATAAGAGATTCAACCAGGTGGCTCCCTATAAAACCGTCAGCGCCTGTAACCAGTACTTTTTTTCTGTTTAAATTCATTATTATTCCCTTATAAACCCCAAAATGTACCTGTATAATTATAAATCTTTTTTCTGTTCAATTTCTCATCTAGGTAATTCTCTCAAATTGTCCATTATCATCAATTAAATCACTATCACTCTTCTTAAATCATCCGCCTTATCAACCTTCCCCCATGGAAACAAATCCCTTCCAAAATACCCGTAAGCTGCTGTATCCCGGTATTTCCACCCCTGCGGGTTAAGCAGGCCCAGTTCCCTTACTATTTTCTCCGGATCAATTTTATCCCAGCCGCTACAGGTTATTTCACCGGCATTGCCTACAAAATTGGTTGAAACAAAAGTTTCACATGCAACCCGGCTTTTCGGGTCAAGTTTTATGCATGCATCAAGAATAGAATCGGATATAATATCACAGACCTTGTCAGGGTGCCCTTCACTTACCGATTCAGATGTAAAAACATGATCTACAGTCAGTTTACTCATTATATTACCTCAAGTTTTGTTTTAAAAAAAGGTGAAAGATGAAAGATGAAAGGTGAAAGTTTGTGATAGTAACTTTCAACTTTTGACCTTTAACTTTCAACTGTTAAAACCACCCGCGTTAATGGTTCGAATGGTTTACACCTTTCTTTTTAAAACCCGATTCTTTTTGTTTCATTATCTTTCGTTACTTTTATCAGATCATTAATAGCAGAAATTATTTTATCAATCAATTCATCATGCTCTGACAACCTGTGATCAATATTTATTATTTTTTCTGCGATATCCCCGTATGTTAATGAAAACTGTCTCAATATAACAAAAGCCCTCATTATAGCAACTGTAACCTTTGTTGCAGCAGGGCTTTTTAATATTGTGGCAAGCATATAAACTCCCTGTTCAGTAAAAGCCTTAGGGATATGCCTTCTACCGCCCCAACTTGAGGTCGAAAATTTCGACTTCAAGTTATTAAATTCTTCACTGGTAAGCTCAAATAAAAAATCATCCGGAAACTTATCAGTATTATTTTTTACAGCCTCATTAATACGCTTGGTTTCCACACCATACAATTCAGCTATATCACTATCCAGCATTACCTTTATACCACGAATAGAAAATATTTTTGTTTGAACTAATTCAGCAATATCCTTAGCATTATCCATAAAACTCTCTCATCACATTTCGCGCTCAGCCATAATTACTATTTTTTTATTCTCTACTCTTCTCCGCGTCTCCGCGACTCCGCGTGAGCCCTGATCCTTAAAAAACAAATGGCGTGTTTCTTCTTTTAGATAAATTTAAGGCCGCAGATTGCGACCGCAAAATTTCAAACTCATCCAGTATGAGCCGAAACTCCCCGCTTTCCTCTACTCTTCTCCGTGCCTCAATCACACATGTTCACGCAGAGCCGCGGAGACGCAGAGGGTTTATAATTATTCACTATTCGTTTTACTCCATTCTTAAACAGACTCAAGCAGACCCGGCCCAAGGCCTTTGTGAATGCTGAAAGCAGAATCAATAATTTTCCCTGTAATTAAATCAATATCCAAAAAAACACCCCCCAGCTTCTCTCTACTCGTGCTGCCCGTGCTGCCCGTGCTGCCCGTGCTGCCCGTGCTGCTTGTGCTGAGCGAAGCCGAAGCAAGCGAAGCCGAAGTACGCCTCCGCGCCTCCGCGTGAGACCAAAAAACCCCTCTGTGAACTCTGCTCCTCTGTGGCCAATCCTTAATCTTTAACCCCGAATCCCTCATAACCGGCAACTGGTCACTGAGCCTGCCCAAGTGCCCTCCTCAGCTCCTCAATCTCAACCTGCATCTTTATAAACTCTGCCTCTTTCCGCTTTAAAAAATCAGCGGTTATCTGATATTTTTCACTTATCCCTCTGGGGGTAAGAACGTATCTATAACCCATTTTATTATTGCTTTTGGCAAAATTTTCCATTTTAACAAGCCCCTTCTCTGCAAGTGCCTTAAGGAGAAAGTTTACCTTCCCCAGACTGTAGCCAAGCTTACCCGCAAAATCGCGCTGGGACAGCTCACCAGAGCGTTCAATCTCTTTAAAAATGGCGTAGGTATCCTCAAGGGATATATTTTCTTTATTTCTGTTCATGTTGTGAACAATTATAATAGTGGAGTTTTTATGTCAAGTTAAAAGCTGATTATTGGAGCTTAATTTGTCTGAATCAGGATTTACAGGATTAGAAGATTTTCAGGATTAAGGCTCTGCGGGACAAATACTTACTCCACACAAAAAACAATCAATCCTGCTAATCCATAAATCCTGTAAATCCTGTTTCAGCCAGATTATTTCTATCAACTTGCTATTTTAGAGAACTCCTTCATTTCAATAACTGAGCCTTTTTCACGCACATCTTCTACAATTTTTTCAATAGTTTCCGCAATACTGTCTTCGATCCAGTCAGCTCCGCATTGATCACAAATAAGAGCAGGAACATGTCTGATAACAACAACACCGCTGCCTAAGTCTGCAAAAAAAGTTGTAGTTCCTTCGATCTTACTGCCGCCGCAGACGTTATAATAATTTACATGGATAGGATTTAAATTTATAATCATCAGAAATTATATAATAATTGCGTGTTATACTTTGAGATATCATCATCCTATCGAATGGATCTTTGTGGTGAAAGGGCAGCCTCATAAGCTCAATTGCGTCTTCTACATTAAAATCCAGAGGTTCAAATCCGCTCATTTGAACAGCATCACCTATATCAAAATCAAAATCCAGCTTTCCTATCGAATTTTTAATGGCAATTTCAGCAATGGCAATAGAACTGACAAATATTTCGTTGGAAATATCTAAAATATGTCCCAGGTATTCCTGTTTAAGCTTCTCAGGCTCAGTCAACACCCACAAAAAAATATGAGTATCTATAATTATTTTCACGATTGTTTACCGTAAAACATCGAATTGATTTCTTCATCCTCATCATTGAAATTCTCAGGTATAGACAACCTGCCCCTTAAAAGACCAAGCTTTCTTTCATTTTTCATTTCATGCTTTACAAGATCAGCAACAGGCTTATTGTTTTTTATTATAATAACCCTTTCGCCTTTACTAACCAGACTGATAAGAGTGGATAATTCTTCTTTCGCTTTTGATAATTCTATTTTAACCATAGTGCCTCCTGAACCTTAACGCCTACCTTATTGCAATTAATAAAGAAAGGCATAATATCTAATTGTCAATAAATTTTAACCCTGCAACATACACTGAAAACTATACAACTACAGTCAGCGGCTAGCGGCTCTCCAGGATAATTACATATTCCACACAAAAACTACACATCCTGCTAATCCTTAAATCCTGAGAATCCTGATTCAGACAGCTTAACCGCAACTCTGTAAACTCTGCTCGTGCTGCTCGTGCTGCTCGTACTGCTCGTGCTGCTCGTACTGCTCGTGCTGAGCGAAGCCGAAGCAAGCGAAGCCGAAGTACGCCTCCGCGTGAGCCCTGATCCTTAATCCTTAACCACTTCCCAATGCCCGCCCTTGTCAGGACCAATCCGTTTTAATAACTGTTCTTTTTTTAGCTTAGTTATATCCCTTTTTATTGTTTTAGGGTCAACTTCTAATATATCTGCAAGCTCACCAATAGTCACCTTGCTGTTTAATTTAACAATATCAAGAATCTTTAATTCCCTGTTTTCTGGGACATTTTCTGGGACATTTCCTGGGACATTTTCTGGGACATTTTTCTCGCTGGTATTTGAATATATTTCAATTCTAAAAGCATCAGAAAAAAAGAATTCAACCTTGTTGCCGTTTTTATTACAGGCTTCTCTAATTCTCTTGACACCTGTTCCTGCCTTTTCCATATAATCTGTTCTTGATAACAGATCAGCCATCAGCCTGTTTCGCGGCTCACTCCTTTTGCCGAAATCCGCCTCAGGGAATAGCAACTCCCCTTTATTCACAAGTATAATCCGGTCTTTTAATTTCTCAATCGCTACAGAATCTCCAAGAAAATAATCGAAGTGTATAATAGAATTAATAATAGCCTCTCTGTAGGCACTCACCGGGTACTCAGGGTATTCATCCCTGGCAAGTTTTTTTATTTCATATTTAACAGGAACACGTTCGGTCAGGTACTCCAGGGCAAATTCAATATTCCCAATAATACCCCGGTCTATTACCTTTTTATCCAGAATATCAAGCCTCTTGTCATCCTTAAAATGAATACACCTGATCTTTGAACTTATAATATATTTACCCGGTTCTTTTGCAAAAAACAGCACACCCGCGTTTGTAAAGCCGTCATTATTTAATACCCTGAGATTTGTTAGAACTTCATCCCTCTCAAGATTATATGATATTTTTGCAAGTTTAAGAAAATATTTCAACTTTTCATCATCAAAATCAGTCCATTCAAAATTGGCGCAAATCTGCTCATCAAATCTGACTTTGCCGCTTTTTACTGCAAGGGCAAGTATTTCATCGCGGTTCATCTTTTGAGAATTAGCTCCCATTCTCATATAAAAACCGGACGAGCATGAATATGGCTTATTTGCTCCTTCTTTTACAGTAATAGCCAGTATATTGTCCATCTCCTCAATAGATATAATTACTGGAGGATCACAGTTTCTGGCAATATCCTGAATCTCTGACTTTAGTTTATTTGTTATTGATATACCCTTAATCTCACCGTTGTCAGAAATTCCAATATAAATAGAACCACCGGAGGCATTTGCAAAAGCAGTAATTTCCTTTGATAAACTTTTATCCGGTGATTCCTTAAACTCGACAAACTGCCCCTCGCCCGATTCCAGAATAAATTGTAAATCACTTTGCTTCAAAAAAATACCTCAATCACACATGTTCACGCGGAGACGCGGAGACGCAGAGGGCTTATAATTATTCACTATCCGTTTTACTCCATTCTTAAACAGAGAATCACCAGAATTAATAAGCAACCCGACTTCATAAACAGACTCAAGCAGACCTGGCCCAGGGCCTTTATAAATGCTAAAAGCAGAATCAATAATTTTCCCTGTAATTAAATCAATATCCAAAAAACTCTCCCCTGCTTCTCTCTGCGCCTCCGCGCCTCCGCGTGAGCCCTGATCCTTAATTCTTAACCCTTAATCTTTAACCCTTAATTACTTCCCAATGGCCGCCTTTTTCTTTTCCTATTCTATTTATCTTATTACTATTTTTCATCTCTTCTATATCTCTTAATACAGTTCTTCTTGATACATTGAGATACTCAGCTATCTCGCGAGTTGATATATTCCTGTTTTCTTTTATCAAAACCAGAATCTGATTTTGTCTATCGGTGACATTATCGCCAGTATCATTCGAAAAAATTTCAATCGTAAAAGCATCGGAAAAAGAAAACTCAACCCTGTTGCCGTTCATCTCGCATGCTTCTGTAATTCTCTTTTTATCACACGGCTATTTCAAATTCAATGGAACCCGGTTTTTCCATTTTTTTAGACGCGTCAAGGATTTCCATACCCACAATATTGCCATCTGCATCATAATCAATAATAACACCCGGTTTATCTTCATCGCTCTCGACTATAGGAACATTGCTAAAAATAATTCTTACAATATCGACTTCGGGATCATAAAAAACTTTCATGACTCTATCCAGTACTTACTTGCCTTGCTGTTTTTGTAAACAATAACAATAACCATTACATCAAATTTAAGAATTCTTCTACCGTAAGTCCGCTTTTCCTGATAAGTCCACGCAGAAGTCCCGGTGCGAGCTCTTTATGTGCCGGGATAGAAAGTGTAGGCCGCCATTGATGCGCAAGAATCATGTGGCTCCCTGTCTGATGTTCCATGGAATAACCTGTCTTTGCAAAAACTTTCGCAGCCTTTTTCCCGGAAATATTACCAAGAAAACCCATCAGACAATTACCTCACCGAGAAACACCTCCCTTGGCTCAGATACATTTACAAAACCTCTTTTTTCTTCAACAAGGAGCCAACCTTTAATTGCATCTTTAACGTTTTTTAAAGCCTCATCAATTGTTTTACCCTGGCTCATGCAGCCGAATAGTTCAGGTACATCTACAACATATCCCTCGTATTCTTCATCATAAGTTATAACCACAGTATATTTCATAAAAGCCCCCTTAATTCATCATTATAGTTTAGATATATCATTTTCAGTGTAAAATACTTCCGCTTTTGTCCCGAAAATCTTTTCTATAACAGCTTTAATTTTTTTCTCTCATATTCTGTAATACGCATACTTGACTTCAGGCTGCTCTTGGACAGTAAATTAATACTTTTAAGCTATCCGGTCAAGTATTAACCAGGCGGACATAGAGATATAACTTTGCAGGTGCAGAAGGTTTATAATTATTCACTATCCGTTTATTAAACAAAGAGTCACCAGAATTAATTACCATCCCGACCTCATAAACAGACTCAAGCAGACCCGGCCCAGGGCCTTAGTGAATGCCAAAAGCAGAATCAATAATTTTCCCTGTAATTAAATCAATATCCAAAAAAACTCTCCCCGGATTCTCGTGCTGCTCGTGCTGCTCGTGCTGCTCGTGGTGCTCGTGCTGCTCGTACTGCTCGTACTGCTCGTGCTGAGCGAAGCCGAAGCAAGCGAAGCCGAAGCAAGCGAAGCCGAAGTGCGCCTCCGCGTAAGCCCTAATCCCTAATCCCTAATCCTTAACCACTTCCCAATGCCCTTTTTTTGATGAACCTGTATATTGTAAAACATTTGCCTTTTTAAGTTTTTTTAAATGATAACGCACACCATGCTCGGACAAACCAAGCATCCCCGCAATCTCACGGGCTGTAACAACAGGATTTTTATCGATTATTTCAACAATTTTATCTGCCTGTCCAGCAGCGGTTTTACTGGTAGTTTTACTGGTAGTTTTACTGGTAGTTTTACTGGTAGTTTTACTGGTAGTTTTACTTTTATTGAAAAAAGTAATACTTACCCCACCGGCAATTTCTTCCAATAAAGGCTCTTTAAAACCATTTTTTTTGCAGACATTAAATATTTTATTTATCAAAATATTCCAATTCCCGGGCTAAATTTAGAGAGCAAAATACCCTCCTGTCTTTTTACTACCTTTATATACTATTTTACCTTCATCTTTAAGTTGTTTTATCCATCGCTCAAGTGTTTTTGCGGGAACATTCAAGTTTTTTTCTATTTGTGAAACCCTTTTGCCTGGATTATTTTTGATATAAATATAAAGAGGGCTTATTCCCTCATTTATTCCCTCATTTATTCCCTCATTTATTCCCTCATTTATTCCCTCATTTATTCCCTCATTTATTCCCTCATTTATTCCCTCATTTATATTTTGCTGCTTAGTTTCTGATGAAATTTGTATTTCTATAAAAAATACTTCCCCCTCTACTATCACAGGATCGCTTCCGCCATAGGCTTTTGCATATTTATAAAGATTTTTGACTCCACTTCCCAGTTCATCTGCAAAACCTATTTCCCGGAATATTTTAGCAATGTTCGGATTTTTCGGGTATGGAGTAAAGTTTGATGGTTTAAGTTCTCCATAAAAATGCGGGATATTCGCATTTTCAAAAACGACTCTGCCATTTTCTATAATCATCTTTGCCACATAAGCACTGCTATACTCTCTATGTATTAAGTTGTTCGCTACTGCTTCACGAAATATTGTATCTCTCAGACTTATTCGCATATCACCCTCAAGATAAAAAGGATCGTTCAGGTGTTTTTTAACAAACTCCATCATTTTATAGTAACTATCGATTAAGTTGGTTGTAACCACCTCTCGATCATCATATCTATCAAGATTTACCTTGCGAAGTATGAGGTCAGTTTTGTGATGAGGCAAGGCGTTTATAATAGTTTCATCTTTACCAAAAAGCAAAATAGCTCCAAGGGTAAAGCCTTTTTTATTTGAAGTTTTATCAATTTTATAAAGCCCTGAACTTTTTAGAATCTCAAAATCACTCAAACCTTTCCATGGATGGGTATCGACTCGTCTATTTGAAGCTGCCATTCGTATCCGTTTTATAAGATCCAAATCAAAATCATCCATCGCTGCATAAGGAAAAACTTTATCTTCTGTGTATGTATCCTGCTTGATGAGATACAGCTTTGCAATATTTGCATTTTGCCCTGTAATATTTATATCACTATCGTTGTTTCTATCAAATATTTTGCCGTTCAGGCTATGAACCGACTTACTTTGCGGCACATGGATATATAAAATCTTTTTGTTTTCCAATTCTATAGTTTCTATGTTAAGATACAGTGGTGGATTAAATTTTTGAGGATTATTTATAGTTGTCACAAAATCTTTTTTAATGCTCTCAATATCATTTTCGTTTACTCCAACTATAGCACCATCATCATTTATACCTAAAAATATATGTCCGCCTGCACGATTTGAAAATGCGCATACTGTTTTATATAAATCTTTATTGAGCTGTTTTTTTGATTCTTTGAACTCTATGGTAAGACTTTCACCATTAGATATAAATGATTTGATAGTTTCCAGATTCATATCAGCAGCTTAACCTCTTATGTACACTCTTAACTTGATCTATGGTTATGCCCATCATTAGTGCAAGAGCATTGCTGTTAAATTCGTTGTTGAGTAATTTTTTTTTCAAAATATTCCAATTCCCTGGCGAAAACATCAATACAATCTTTTTATTTTTACCCATCTGCGTCCACCTGTGTTTATGGTTCGGCAGGCTCACCACAAGTCTGTGGTTAATAAATTATTTTACCGCAAATAAACCATTAACCCTCCGCGCCTCCGCGCCTCCGCGTGAACCCAAATCCCTAACCCTTAACCAACGCCTCTACTACCCTTCCCATCTCCTCATCTGTCAAATAGGGATGCATTGGCAGACTCATAACCCTTTTCGCAGCCTCCTCAGCTACAGGGAAAGATCCCGGACCCTGCCCGAGATATGCAAAAACAGGCTGCAGGTTAAGAAGTATGGGATAATGAACAGCTGTTGGTATACCTGCGGCATTTAAGCGCTTAATTACCTCCCTTTATTCCAAGGGCCATCATTGCAATAAGGAGGGCCTTTGTGCCGTCCGAAACAGTGTAGCAGTATTTTGTACCGGCAAATTTCGCAAGTTTAGCTTCAAATTCGGCAATCTCAGGCCCCATTATATACTGGCCATGGTTCATTACCCTGTCAATATTCCTCTCTACTTCGGAATAAATATTCTGGTACTGCCTTTTAAGGTCGATAAAATTTATTTTATTATCTTTATAATCAATTCCCTTTTCAAGAATCATGTCAGGATGAACTGCAATATCAGATATTTTAATAAAATCTTTATCTCCAGTTAAGACTGTGGCGCTGATACTTTTGGCGGATAATTCTATTAAATAATCCTCTAAATCTTTTTTTGCCAGAGGTGAAGAGAGATCAATATAAGATGGCGTCTTGACTTTTTGCAGTTCAGTCAGTAACCCATTGAATTTTTCAATTGAATTTTTATAATTTTTTTTTATAACATACTCAATAGTTGCAATTGAACTGACTGATATACAGGCTATGTCTGAATTAATCAGCTCCATAAGCAATTTATTATAGCGGTCTGAATTAACAGATCGTCCCGTAATAGAATCGAGAATATAATTGATATCGAGTAAAAACATTACCGCCTCTTTCCTTTTAATCGTAATAAAATATCATCAATAGTGTGTATATCTTCAACATTATATCTTTTTGCAAAGGACTTAATCTGCTCATCAGTTAATTTTGAGGGTACCTGATTTTTTGATTTTTTCTCATATCTCTCAACAGCCGCTTCAGCTGCCAGTTCTTTCCAGGTTTTATCATCAGCGGGATTTTTCTTCAGCTTAACTATTTTTTTAACTTTTAAACTTTTATCAGAAGCCGGGTCGCTCTTCTCAGCAATTATTTTTACTATTATATCGCGCCCGTTAAGACCTTCAAGTTCAGGACTATCGGGAATCAGATACCCGTTTTTTACTTTTTTCGCAGTTACACTTATCGGTTTCATTTTTCCCCCTCCCTAAAAACTCAATTTCTCCATTAAACCTATCCCGGACAGGACATCCTCATAAGCCGGAAACATCTCCCATCTTTCCTCCACTATATACTTATACATAAAGTCGTGCCCTTTGCCATACTGGTGATCCAGCTTAAAATCCATGTCGGGCCGTTCCATCCCTTCCACATCCCAGAAATCTATCTGGTTAAGATTTGTTCCTGAAAGCCTTACTGTACCCTTTGATCCTATCACAGTAAACTCCAAGGCGAACCTGTTTTCATTTACAGTTTTCAAAAATATTTCCATTACAGATTCATGATATGGAGATTCTATATCAGATAAATATATAAGACAATTCGTATCAAAATACCGCATACCCGTGTTATTCATTACTATGAATCCATTCTCTGGTAATCTCTTTAACTTTAAGTCCAGGAGAAGAACTATTTGCAGTGATTAAAACAAATTCGAGTGCTTTTTTTTGTCAATTTTGTTATCTTCATGATCAATAATAAGATTAAGTTTCATGCCAGGTTTTAAAAGCTGTTGATGCTTTTCATCAATTACAATTTTTTTATCTGAAGTAACTTTAGCGGTAATAATTATATGCATAAATCCTCCTGGCTGCAAAAAATTATGGACTTCAATCATAATAAAATAACAGTTAAATAAATTACAGCAAAATCGTTTCTATCATATCTTTTATTACATCTTTAATTTTTTTTCTCTGATATTCAGTAATACGCATACTTAACCCCGGGCTGCTGTTTGACTGTAAATTAATGCTTTTTAGATATGAGGTCAAGTATTAAACAGGAACCAGGGGTCAGAGCATATGCCGTATGTAGATATCGTTGGGGTTAGAGGCCGGAATATTACTTATTGCCTGAATCAGTATTTACAGACCGGGAAACTGAGCAGTAACAAGGATGCAAAGCAGCAAAAAAAAATTATTAAACTGATTTTTCTCAAAAAAAACAGCCGGAAAAACGTATTACTATATAAGACCGTTTCTGCTGCAAAGCTAAAAAATCATCCGGAGGGGGTACAATGAGTAAAAAATCTATTTTCATTTTCTGCTTAATACTGTTTTTTTTCTGCGCCTGTGATTCACAGGAATACGGGAATGAGGATGACATCACAGAACAGGAAGAACATGAACCGGAAAACCCTCCAAAACCGGGCATAAGCTCTATTTCGATTATACCGGGGAAGCTGACCCCGGAGTTCAGCACACAAATCCTGGAGTATAATCTGCTTACAGAAACCCATATTGACGAAATTGAACTTGGTATAAATCCGGCCAATGGAAGTACAATTCAGGTTATATGCGGAGACTTTACAACAGATGGAACCTTTTCAATTATTCCGGTCACTGAAAATCCGGCAGATATTTATATATCAGCAAGCAATGATGAAGGGGAGGAGGAGATCTACAGCATATCTATAAAGCGGATGAATGAAATGCCTGTAGAGAACTTTTCTTTTGAGGAATTTGATGAACTTTCAAGACCTTACAGCTGGGATATGGCCGGAGCCGGAAATTTCATTACCGGAGAAGAAGTTTCTCATTCGGGAAACTATTCCGCCTACTTTAGTTCACTTACTACAAGCATCGGAGGTAGAGAAATTTTAAGCTCTCCAGTTGAAATAGAAGAGGGAAATGGGCTTATCCTTTCTGCATGGCTTTATCTTGCTGATTCAGATGAGGGTTCACCGGAGAGGGTGAGCTCAAGCTTTAAGATTTATTATTATACCGATAATTTATGTGAAATCCCCGCGTCTACACCCTATTCAACAATGTCCAGGATATCTCCGGATGAACAGGGAGTATGGGAAAGAATCTCCTGGGAAAGGAGGGCCGATCAGATCCCGCCTGACGCTAAATTCATCCGTATAGCTATCAGAGCCTGCTACAACAAAGATAAAGGGGGGACAAAAGATGACCGCTTATATTTTGACAGTATTTCTCTTCAGCAATAAGGGAAAATACTTTATTTAATAAGCTGCCGAATCCGGGCCGGGGTCAGAGCATATATATTATAATTGACATCTCAATTATGTGATTAACAATATATAAAAAAAGATTAACCGGTCCGGAAAGTGATTACTGAAACACTGCTCCATTTTATAATGTTTTTCGGCCCCACATTTGCTGTTATAATCTCCATAGGGCAGCTTGTGCAGGCCAGAAAAAGCTTTATCGATTACCTCTTTGCCATATCATTCCTTGGAATGGCAATCTGGATGTACCAGATATGTATAATCAGCACAGGAATTCTGGACCATTACCCCTACACATATTACCTGGTAATACTCCCTGTCCCCCTGACATACATGGTGCCGCCCATAATGGTTTTAAGGTATAAATGGGTGCTTGCAAGTGAGTTCAGGCTCAGGAAAAGCTACCTTTTTTTCCTTATCCCGGCTATCGTTTCCATGGCGATAATATCATGGGGGCTTATACAGGGGTCAGAGCCTCCCCCCTACCCGGGACTCCCTGTATGGGGCGGGGCTTTTGCAGCACTCCCTTTTTACTATAAAGCGGTATATATTACAGCAATTCTCCCCTCACTCTATGTTGCCCTCTTAATGACACCGGTACTTATAGAGATGCTCCCTGTTTGGCTCAGCCCCGGGAGCAGTAAAACCGCAAAAGCCGCGCGCATGGGGTATATTTCCGCATTATCTATTGTCCTGTCCAATCTCATATGCTTTTCAGGATTTATCTGGTCCCTTACACTTGTAAATATTTCTGTGGTAATGGCCACAATCGCAACAATTTATGTTTACCTGGTAACACAGCGCCATAACGACTATTACAGGCTCCTTAGAAGCGAAACCAGAAAAGCAAATTATGAAAAATCGAGGCTTTCAGGGCTTAATGTAAAGGAGATACTTATACGCCTTCAGGAGCTGATGAAGGAAGAGAAATTTTTCGCGGATGAAGAGCTCTCACTTAGAGATCTTGCCAGGGAACTTGCCATATCACCTCACCAGCTTTCAGAAATACTTAATGAAAAACTGAAGAAAAACTTCAACACCTTTGTTAATGAATACAGGGTTGAGGAGGCAAAAACAATGCTCATTGAGGAGCCGGACAGGTCAATTCTTTCAGTGGGTATAGCTGCGGGTTTTAATTCCAATACAACATTCTGTACTGTATTTCTAAAATTTACAGGCCAGTCTCCGGGAAATTACAGGAAAACAGTTCTATCAGGGAAAGAGAAGAAATAGCGCCCCTATCTGCGCCTGTAAATATCAATACCATTTATGCTTCTGTCAAAATAATAATTATTCCTTACATACTTATAAAGATGCCGCGACTCCTTCAAAGATATATGAAATCCGTCAAATCCATTACCGGAAACATCGGCAATAACAGCAGGCCTTTTCCTTACAAGTGGTGCGATAATTTCATTCTCAATCTTTCTTGCCTTTAATATTGCATCCCTTGTCCCATCTGCATAAAGAGCAGCAATCCTGCCGGCTCTGCTTTTCATCCTCAGGTGTTCCCCCCCCATCCTTCTCTCAGCGTAATAATTGATATAGGGCCCCTCACCCCATACAAAAACCGCATCATTTACTTTAGTACTATTTTTTATGTAATCTGCAGCATCCCTGTAATCCTCAGCAGGGAGGAGGTAATGTTTATCAGCGCCCAGAATAAATTGCCTTGTAATAGAAAAAACCGGATTCTCACTGTAAAAAGATTCCGGATAAAAATGTTTTACAGCAATATCTTTTATATTCCAGAGAAAAAAGAAAAGAGCAGGTATAATTATCAATTTAACCATATGCCTGTTTATTTTTTCAATAATCCTTTTATCAGATCGTGCCAGACTTATTGCAGCAGTGAGTGCAAGGAAGGGATAGATGGTTATAAAATAATGGAAATAGATCCTTGAACCTCCGCTGAAAACAGTGATCCATGCTGTAAGAGTAAAGAGCATCAGAGCTGCCTCTTTTATATCTGTCCCTTTAAATCTTCTGGTTAAAAAAAGCCATGTATAAACTGCAGATGGTACCCACAATATAAAATGCCATAAAAGAAGAATTCCCTGTCTATGAATAAAGCGGAATAGAAAATCAACAGGGCTGTAATCCCCCCCTGCTGCAAAAAATTCATTAATCCTGGCTGTTCCATGGCCCACAAGAAGATGAACAAATTTATCCTTTACCAGATAACCGATAAAAAAAACAGAAAAGCAGGAGACAACAAGAACAGCTAAACCGGCAAAATACTGACTCTTTATCCCCCATTCCCTGTAGGGGATATAGAAAGCTGAAAATAACAGTAAAAAAATGATAAGGATAATACCATGGGTACTCACATTAAAGGCGCACCAGGCCATTAAAAGGGTCAATAAGAAACAAAGGGCTTTTTTTCTTATTGAGTCAGATGAGGATATTAAAATAATAAAGAAGAAAAATCCGGCTGAAAGGAAGAGATTGCATACTATTTCACGGCCAGTTGCCATAAAATCACTGTTAAAGGATGAAATCATTATACCGTAAAAAAGAGAGGCTGCCATGGCGGTCTTTCTCCCGGTAATTCTTTTCCCGGTTAAATAAACAAAAGAGGAGGTAAAAAAAACGATAAAAATCGTAAAAAGATGAAGAAAGGCCCAGCCGTAATCGTAGGAGACCTTATGAGCTGCCCGATATAACAGATGATAAATAATTTTTTTACTCTCTGCAAAATCTTTACCCGGAATATCACCTGCAATAAAGTCCCTTACCTGAACCAGTGCATCAAGCTCATGAGCATTATAATAATCATTAAAAAGGGTGGGCCCCCTTAAAATCAGTATTACCAGAAAAAGAAAAGCAAAAAAATATATATCCCTGCTCATTACAGCTGAGCTGAACCGGGAAAAAACATTCCGGGTAAAACCGCTATTCATATTTCAGAGCCTCAATAGGCTTAAGATTGGAGGCTTTTTTAGCCGGATAATAGCCGAAAAATATTCCAACTGCAGCTGAAAAAAGAAATGAAATTAAGACAGCTGAAAGTGAAAAAATAAACTCCCATTTTAAAAAGTAGAGAATAACAACATAGCCTAAAAGCCCCAGTAATATTCCGATAGCCCCCCCTGCAGATGTAAGAGTAACAGCCTCAATAAGGAACTGAAAAAGAATATCCCGTCTCTTTGCCCCTATAGCCATTCTTATCCCTATCTCTCTGGTCCTTTCAGTAACAGAAACAAGCATTATATTCATAATCCCCACACCACCTACAAAAAGTGATATAGAGGCGATTCCTGCAAGGAGAAGGGATAGGGCCTTTGTAATATCCTCTGTCATTTTAAGCTTCTCTTTGCTTGTATTTATCTCAAAATCATCATCCTGATCGCTCCTGAGGTTATGGATACGCCTGAAGTATGTGATCAGATGTTTCTCCGCTGCATCGAGCATATACTCCTCTTTTGTTGACATAAGTATTTCCGAGTAGCTGTCGCGGCGGCCGAAAATTCTCACATTGGCGCTTGTATGAGGCATAAGAACCTTATTGTCAAAATCCCTCCCTGAAAAAGCCCTCCCTGCTCTGTTTAAAACGCCTATAACCTGAAGAGGTATATCATTAAAAAGAATGTGCTCGCCAATAGGGTCAGCATTGCCGAAAAGTTCATCTTTCAGGGTAAGCCCAATAATTGCCACTTTGCCGAATGAATTTATCTCCTCATCTGTAAAAGCCCTGCCATGAATAACAGAGCGCCCCTTTATTGCCAGGAAATCATTATTAACGCCCCAGAGTATGGAATTTGAAACATTATTGCGGTACCGCACAATATTACGGGTCACAGAACTGTAGCATACAGGTGTTATTTTATCAATTTCATAAATATTATTCTGAATATATATAACATCTGAATCTGTAAAGAGTTTCCCTCCACGTTTTGTTTTGATGGATATGCCGTTTTCACCGAAATTGGAAACCTTGTCCTTAACCTCAATCCTGGCGCTGCTGGCCAGCCCTATCATGAGAATAACAGAGGAAACACCTATTATTATACCCACACTGGTGAGGAGCGATCTCATCTTATTTCTTTTAAGGGACCTTATTGCGGTTATTACAGCGTTCATTATATTCATATTATTATATCCATTATGCAGGAGGTATTATATCTGCCATTAAAGGCAGAAGTTCTTTTGGCGGTGTCATTCCCGCGCATACTTCGACAAGCTCAGTACAAATGCGGGAATCTCATAACTCCTGATTTATTCAGGAGATTCCGGCCCTTCTCTATCGCTTCGGCCGGAATGACAAGCTTCTCCCGCTATTTTTAAACTGTTACTTATTATAAGTCCTGACAAGTACTTTTTTTAAAGAGGAATTGATAATTTCTCCCACATCTCCGATAATATAATAATAAGGTGAAGAGCGGAGTTATGTTATGACAATATCCAAGGCGCAGAAAGCAGCATATAATGATGAAATAAAAAACTTAAAGGCTGAAGGTGAAAACCTTGAGAGGCTGATTAAGGAAGTGCTGCTTAAAAAAAGAAAAAATGAGAAACTTGAGCCATACTACAACCTGGAAATAGTAAACTACCTTTTAAACTCAATAGAGCTGAATTTAAAGACAAATGAACTCTCAATTAATATGCTGGGGATAAAAAACAGTAAGAGTCTTGATGCGGCAAAGTCGAGTTTTTCCAAAATTCTCCAGCTGATGAAGGATAATTTCGGCGATGAAGTTGACAGAGAATCCCTTAAAGAAAATGAGGAGCACCTTGCAAAGATCGGGAGGCTAAATGCAAGGCAGATCCTGGACCTGGTAAACAGGATTAACGAGGTTTTCTTTTCACTTAAAAACAGCCTGGGAGAGGACTCAAAATGGAAATGGCTCTTTGTGGAGCTCCAGGCCAAAGTGGCGATTATGAACAGAAACCTTATAAATTTTTCCGATATACAGAAATACCGGGACCCCAGGATGGAGTTTTTCCACGACAGGAGGGAACATCTGAGACTCGCGAAAGAGTCTATTGAAGAAGCGGCGAAATTATACAGAACAAAATATGAGCTCTCTGCTAAATCGCGGGAGGATCTGAAAAAATCGATAGAATATCTTGAAGCATTACGGAAAATTCATATTATCCTTGGCGAAAGCAGCGAGTCGGATAAGCTTAAAACCACAATTGATGCTGCAAGACTTACCCTGGAAGCAGGGGACAAAAAATACGATTCCACAGAAAAAGATAAAAAGAAAATCCCTCAAAAAAAATAGCCCCGGAAATCAGTTTTTTTAAATTTTTCCTTGACGATAGGAACGATTTTATTATATTGTTATTAGCACTCATCATATATGAGTGCTAATAACAGGATGAGTGTTATAAAATTGAAAAATGAACTTAAAAAAGAACGGCAGCTGGATGAAAGGGAATCTTCTATTCTTAATGCCATTGTTTATGAGTATATCCTCACAGGTAAGCCTGTAGGGTCAAGATCTTTTGTTCAAAAATACTCTCTTTCCCTTTCACCTGCAACAATAAGGAATATTATGTTCGACCTGGAAAGGATGAATTTCCTTATGCAGCCCCATACTTCATCAGGGAGGGTCCCTACAGACCTGGGGTACAGGTACTATGTGGACTCACTTCTGGACAATTACCATTCTGAATTTCATCAGGATATGATCCTTGATGACAAAATTTTCCAGAAGGAGCTGCAGATTGATAAAATATTCCAATCTGTCACAAAAATGCTCTCACTTGTGTCAAATTACGCAGGGGTTATGCTGTCGCCGAAACCCGATTTCACTGTTGTAAAGATTGTTGAGCTTATTCAGCTTGAGAGTGATGAGGTTCTTATGCTGGCTATTACCAGGACAGGAATGATCCTTACAAAAAAGGTAACCCTTTCTGTAAAAGTAACCCAGGATGAGCTTTCGGAATACTCCAAATTCCTTACAGGGGAGCTATGCGGATTCTCCCTTCATCATATCAAGGAAACAATTTTCAACGACCTGAGAGCGGATAAAACCGCTTCTGCCAACAGGGAACTTGCACTCGATATTGCCCAGCTCGCTTTAAATGTGAGCGATGAGTCCACTGTGAATATAGACGGTATAGAAAATCTTCTGCGAATACCGGAAATGGTGGAAGAGCAGAGACTTAACAGCCTGCTTAATATAATTGAAGAGAAAAATATTCTTAAGGATATACTTGAGCAGCAGGTTGAACATGAAGGGATAAAAATTCTCATTGGCGGGGAGATTGAAAACGAAAAGGTATGGGGATGCAGTTTTGTCACCTCATCCTACAAAATAGGGAATAAACCGGTGGGCGCAGTAGGTGTTATAGGCCCCACCAGGATGGACTATGAAAAAGTTGTTCCACTGGTCGATTATACAGGGAAAGCTGTTTCAGGCCTTCTGACTAAGATGTCAAAATAAACAGAAACAATTGGAACGGAGCAAAAAGAGAAATGAACAAAGAAAACAGTAAAAAAAACTCAGCGGATGAAACAGCAGCTAATGAAGCTAAGTTAAAAAATGATCACGATTTAAAACATGAAGAAACTGGTGAAGAAAACACCAGCCGGGAGAAAGAGGAAAACTGTGAACCTTCAATGGAGGATGAAGTTATTAAACTGACAAAAGAGAATGAAACACTTAAAGACCTTCTCCAGCGGAGACAGGCCGACTTTGAAAACTATAAAAAAAGGGCTTTAAGACTCCAGGAGGAGTACAGAAAAACAGCAATTAAAGAATTTGCCCGTGATATTATCAATATCAATGATGACCTTATCAGGGCAATAGATGCAGCAGGGAACCTGGCAGACTCAGACACAGAGGAGGCACGCAGTTCCTTTTCAGAGGGGGTTAAAATCATCTCCAAGCGGATTGAGGAGACCCTGGGAAATTACGGAATTGTTGAAATCGAATCTGACGGAAAAGCCTTTGACCCGAATTTTCATGAAGCCATTGAAATTGAAGAAACTGACAGAGAGATGGAGAGTGACACTGTAACAAAGGTTCACCAGAAAGGGTTCAGGCTTGAAGACCAGGTTATAAGAACCGCAAAGGTTAAGGTTGCTAAAGCGGTGAAGAAAAACGGCACTGAAGATGCCGGCTGAAAACAGCCATAAAGCTGCTCTTTTATAAAGAGAGAAGCCGGTTTTAAGACAGGAAAAAATTTAAATTAACGATTATATTATAAACAAGGAGCAATAAAGATGAGCAAAATAATTGGTATAGACCTTGGAACAACAAATTCATGTGTTTCAGTCATGTCAGGCGGAGAGCCTGTAGTTATTCAGAATTCAGAAGGGCAGAGAACAACCCCTTCCATAGTAGCATATACAGATAAAAGCGAAAGGCTTGTTGGTCAGGTTGCCAAAAACCAGATTATCACAAACCCTGAAAACACAATCAGGTCAGTTAAACGCTTTATGGGCCGCAAAAACAGCGAGGTTTCTGAAGAGATCTCCATGGTCCCCTACAATGTAATTGATGACTCCAAGGGGGGTCTTGTTATTAAAACAGTTGCAGGGGAATTCACCCCTCAGGAGATTTCCGCCAGAATTCTTCAGAAGATGAAGCAGACTGCAGAGGATTTCCTTGGCGAAACCATTACTAAAGCGGTAATTACAGTTCCAGCCTACTTTAATGACTCACAAAGACAGGCAACTAAAGATGCAGGGAGAATTGCCGGTCTTGAAGTGGAAAGAATAATAAATGAACCCACTGCTGCGGCTCTTGCATACGGCCTTGACAAGGGTAAAAATAATGAAAAGATTGCTGTTTACGACCTTGGGGGCGGAACCTTTGACGTATCCATACTTGAGCTGGGAGACGGCGTTTTTGAAGTAAAATCTACAAATGGAAATACCCACCTTGGCGGTGACGACTTTGACCAGAGAATAATGACCTGGCTGATGAACGAGTTTAAAAATCAGACCGGCATAGATGTATCTAAAGACAAAATGGCGCTGCAGAGACTTAAGGAATCTGCAGAAAAAGCGAAAATTGAACTGTCGGGCAAAATGCAGACAGAAATAAATATTCCCTTCCTCACAGCTGACCAGAACGGCCCCAAGCACCTTGTAACAAATCTTTCAAGGTCAAAGTTTGAGCAGCTTGTTGAGGATCTTATTGAATCAACAAAAGTTCCATGCATGAGAGCCCTTGAAGACGCGGGCCTTACTCCCGGCGACATTGACGAAGTAATCCTGGTTGGTGGTTCAACAAGGATCCCTGCAGTGCAGGAGCTGGTAAAAAGAATTTTCGGCAAAGATCCGCATAAAGGTGTAAACCCCGATGAGGTTGTGGCAATAGGGGCTGCGATCCAGGGTGGAGTTTTAGCAGGGGATGTTCATGATGTTCTTCTCCTTGATGTAACACCACTCTCCCTCGGTATAGAAACACTGGGCGGTGTAATGACCAAGCTTATAGAAAGGAACACCACTATTCCAGCAAGGAAGAGCCAGGTATTCTCAACAGCAGCGGACAACCAGCCTGCAGTATCAATTCATGTACTTCAGGGTGAAAGGGAACTTTCAGCACAGAACAGAACACTGGGGAGATTTGACCTTACAGACATACCCCCGGCTCCAAGAGGTGTGCCGCAGATAGAGGTGACCTTCGATATAGATGCAAATGGAATAGTCCATGTTTCTGCAAAAGATCTCGGTTCAGGAAAAGAGCAGAAAATAAAAATCGAATCTTCCAGCGGATTAAGTGAAGCTGAAATCGACAAAATGGTTAAGGAAGCGGAAGCCCATGCGGATGAGGATAAAAAGGCAAGAGCCCTGATTGAAGCTCGCAACGAAGCTGACACACTTATCTACTCCATTGAGAAAATGATGAGAGAGAATGAGGCCAAGGTGCAGGAGGATGAGAAAAATCAGATTTACTCTGCCATCTCCACTCTCCGTACAGCAATGGAAGGGAACAGTACTGAATCAATTACAAAGGCGAAAACCGATCTTGAGCAGGCTTCTCACCAGTTTGCACAGAGAATATACCAGGAAGGCGCAGCCGGCGGAGAAGCCCCGGGCCAGAGTCAGGATAACGGGGGCGCTGCAGGGGAAGCTTCAGACGGCAATGACAATGTATATGACGCTGATTATGAAGTAGTTGACGAGGAAGAGAAAAAATGATCTCTGTCTTACCAGTCAGCGGGGAAAGCTATGGGACTGTTTCAAAAGTCGGATTTAAAAGGATTTGTCATTCCGGTTTTGCAACTTCAATTTGTGCAAATACCGGAATCTCCTGATAAAATCAGTCCTAAGAGATACCGGCAGTGCAGCCACGAGGGCTGCCTGCAAGCACGAAACAGGAAGTTTCAACAACGCTTGCTTTCGCTTAGCTACAGCCGGTATGACCAGGAAAGTACTTTTTGGAAAGGCTCATAGACAAACCCGCTGTTAAGAAGTAGTTTTTTAAAGAGGATAGAAAATTGGGAAAAAGAGATTACTACGAAATTCTGGGAGTACCTAAAAACTCTTCGGAACAGGATATTAAGCAGGCATACCGGAAACTTGCGCTGAAATACCATCCGGATAAAAACAAAGGGAACCCGGAATCTGAGGAGAAATTCAAAGAGGCCACAGAAGCTTACGAGGTCTTAAGAGACCCTAAAAAAAGAGCCTCCTACGACAAGTTCGGCCATGAAGGTGTACAGGGTTTCGATAATTTCGGAAGGGGCGCCTACACCGATTTTTCAGATATTTTCGGTGATGTTGACCTTGGAGATATTTTTGAAGGATTTTTCGGATCCTCATTCGGCGGGCAGAGAAGCAGGTCGCAGAGGAAAAGAAGAGGGGCAGATCTTCAGTACGATCTTACCATCTCTCTGGAACAGACAGCCACAGGGAGTGAGGTTCAGATAGAAATACCGAGGAGCGAGCAGTGCGAAACCTGCGGCGGCACAGGATCTTCATCTAAATCGAAACCTGCAGTCTGCACCACCTGTAATGGAGCAGGGCAGATCCGCCAGACACAGGGATTTTTCTCAATATCCCAGCCATGCCCCAGGTGCCGCGGTGAGGGTAAAATTATAACCTCACCCTGTAAAACCTGCGGAGGCTCAGGACTTACCAGGAAGAAACGGACCCTTACAGTTAAAATCCCCGCGGGTGTGGAGTCAGGTTCAAGACTCAAAATTACCGGTGAGGGGGAACAGGCTCCAAATGACGGGATAACCGGGGATTTATATGTTGTTATGCATGTAAAAAAACACCCTGTATTTGACAGACACGGCAATGACCTCCTCAATGTTGTTGAGGTACCCTTCCCCACAGTCTGTCTCGGGGGAGATATTGAAGTTCCTACAATTACAGGGTCAAAAGTTAAAATGAAAATACCCCCTGGAACCGAAAACGGACAGGTATTCAGGCTGAAAGGGAACGGAATACCATATCTCGGCTCCTACGGGAAAGGGGATCAGCTTGTAAAAATCAATATTGAAGTTCCCAAAAAGCTCACATCACGTCAGAAGGAGCTGTTGAGAGAATTCTCCAGTCTTTCAGGTGAAGGATCATCAGCTAAAGATTTTTACTGAAAAATGAATTTAATCAGTGTTATTTCCTTAACTATTATTTAAAATAAAATGCTTTTACATTAGGGTTGCCAGAAAAGTATTTTTCTTGTCATACCGGCTGTAGCGAAGCGAAATGCCGGTATCTCATACACCTGATTGTATCAAGAGATTCCGGTATTTGCACAAGCTGAAGTTGCAAAACCGGAATGACAAATTCTTTAAAATTCGACTTTTTAGACAGCCTAATAAAAAAAAAGAATTATTATATTAAAAGATATCCTTAGGAATAATTACTGAAATTTAATATAAACTTGACGGCTCCGGAATCTTTCTTATATGAGATAAATTTGCCTGATTGAATTCAGGCAAATTTTGTTTTCCATGTAACTAATATCAGGGACCGCAGCTTAAAAAAATTCTGGAGATTTATATGTTACCAATAGTAGATTACGGCAGTATTGCAATTGTAGTCCCTCAGATAACAGCTGTGGGGAGTGTAGTAAGCGAAGAGGGGAAACCCGGTTTTGAGGTATTTCTTTCAGGGATGGAGGATCCTGTAATAGTCGGATTCGATACTGAAGATGAAGCCGCGGAATCGAGGGAGGAGCTCATCGCCATTATTGCTCAATACCATTATGTAAAGGAATTCGGACCCGACTTTGAATTCAGCGATCTGCTGGGGAGCAAAGAGGAAGGGGAAGATGACGATGATGTGAATGAACATTAACATTAAAAACAGGTAATGTGATGATAAAAAACAATATTGAACTCCTTAAACGGGGAACAGAAGAAATTATACCGATTGAAGAATTCCAGAAGAAGCTGGAAAAATCTGAAAAAGAGAATAAACCTCTTACGATAAAAACCGGGTTTGACCCTACAGCGCCCGATATTCATCTTGGACATACTGTTCTTCTTAGAAAGATGAAGCATTTCCAGGATATGGGGCACCGCGTTGTTTTTCTCATAGGGGACTTTACAGGGATGATAGGCGACCCCTCCGGTAAATCTGAAACGCGCAAAAGACTTACCAGAGAGGAGGTGCTTGAAAACGCTGAGACCTATAAAAAGCAGGTTTTCAAAATACTTGATCCGGAAAAAACAGTTATTGAATTCAACTCAAAGTGGTGTTCACCCATGGATTTTGCCGGTGTACTTGAGCTTACATCAAGATACAATGTGGCGCGGATGCTGGAAAGGGACGACTTTTCCAACAGGTATAAAACAGGGAAACCCATATCAATTCTTGAATTCATGTACCCCCTTGTTCAGGGTTATGACTCAGTTGCACTTAAAGCGGACGTGGAGCTTGGGGGAACTGACCAGAAATTCAACCTCCTTGTGGGACGCGACCTGCAGAGAGAATACGGACAGGAGCCACAGGCAATATTAACCATGCCTCTACTTGTGGGACTTGACGGTGTGCAGAAGATGAGCAAGTCCCTTAACAACTATATAGGGATAAACGAAGCGCCCAGGGAAATATTCGGAAAGGTTATGTCTGTTTCTGATGAAATAATGTTTCTATACTATGAGCTTGTAACAGATGTGCCCATGGAAGAGATTAAGGCTATGAAAGCAGGCCTTGCGGATGGATCGATCCACCCGAGAAAAATAAAAGTAGACCTGGCAAAAAATATCTGCGCCCAGTTTTACGACAGCGAAACTGCAGAGCATGCTGAGGCGGAATTTAACCGGATTTTTGTAAACCATGACACACCTGACGATATCCCTGAATTTACAGTGAGCCCTGATGATCTTAAAGAGAATAAAATCTGGATTGTTAAATTACTGGTATTGTCAGGACTAGCCTCATCCAACGGTGACGCACGCAGACTTATAACCGGCGGCGGAGTATCCTTTGAAAACGAAAAAATTACCGACCCTGACCTGGAGCTTGAAGCTAAGGGAGGAATATTAAAAGTCGGTAAAAGAAAATTTATTCAGATAAAATTTTAATTTTTTATTCATGAATGTAACCTTTACAGGGGCCTTATGTCAAAATTTGATGACATCGAGATAATAAACAGAGTAATACATGGCGATATAGAGTCATACTCTCATATTATCAATAAGTACCAGGATATGGTATTTAAATATGTTTATTATCAGTTTAATAACTATGATGAGGCTCTTGATATTACCCAGGATATATTTATAACTGTTCTGGAAGCACTTGCCTCGTTTCGACAGGAATCCAAGTTTTCCACATGGCTTTACAGTATTATGGTTAATCACTGTAAAAACTACAGGAAAAAGCGGAACAGACAGAGAACTGTACCCCTCCAGATAACACGGGGCGGCGAAGAGATAGAATTTCAGCTTCAGGATTACAGAGAAAATACTGAAGAAAAAATAGTAACTGAAGACTCTCTCAGGATACTGAAAGAAGAGATAGGGAAGCTCCCGGACGACTTCAGGGAGATTCTTACACTCAGAGACATTGAAGGTTTATCCTATAACGAAATATCGGAAATTCTGGGAATAAACCTCTCCAATGTGAAGGTGCGGATACACAGGGGACGTGAGTATCTTAAAAACAGACTTTATGCAAGAGGTTTAATATGACATTTCAACATCTAAACTTCGACCAGTTATCAGACCTTTTAGATGATGAAATTCCTGATGAACTGAAGAGGGACTTTCTTCAGCATATTGCAGTCTGCGAAACCTGCAGAATGGAGTATGGATCTCTAAGCAGATGCCTTCAGCTTCTTCTGGAAGTAAAAAATGAGCCTCTCGCACTACCTGATATATGCGGCAAAACAATAAGCCTCTACCGGACAAGAAAAAGAAACAGAATACTCTACAAAACTCTCCCTGCTATTGCAGCCTCTTTAATGGTAATAACCGGCGCGGCTTTTATAGGGACAGGTTATTTCATACCTGAGGAAGGGGCCGTAATTGCTGAAGCAGAATTAATAGAGAACGAGACTCAAAGAATAATATCTTCAATCAGAGATGCAGACGGGAGAATAATCCGCATGACCGGTTCCTATATAGAAGGGGCTGTGCAGAATAAAGATTTAGCCAGACTCGAAAAAATACTTCAGGTGAATAATATAAAATATTCCTTTGTAAAAACCTCCGGATACCCTGCTTCACAGCAGCGGGGGATTAAAAATATTGAAGATGTGGACTTTAGAAAAGGGGCAAGGCCTGAGCTGCTCCATAGACCTGTATTCCCTGAAGCAAGTGCACCTGACGGAAACAGCGTTATCGTGCGGATTTTCAGATAAGCACTCCCCCGTTTTTATACAGGTTAATATAGAAATCTGTATCGTATATTATTCCGCCGCATACCCCTCTTGAGCAGTAAAGCGATGCTTCGTGAGTATTGTTATCATAGTCAGCCTGCGCGTCATATATATGAATAATTCTGTAATCTCTGTCAGAAGCATCCCTTGCTGTTGTTTCTACACACTGGCTTGTTGCAAGCCCTGTAAATACTATTGTTTCCGCCTCCATCTGCGAAAGCTCTTTTTCAATCATGGTGGAGGAAAAAGGGCTGAATGTTGTTTTATCAATAACAATATCCCCGGGCCCGGGCCTTAGCTCATCAATTACCCCGGCCATTGGATCATTCTGCAGAGGGTAGACAGCATCGAACCCCTTTCCAAAGCCCTGGCTCCATGATTCATAAAAAAAATTATGGAGATCTTTTCTTTCAGGGTCAGAGCCGCACAATCTAAGATAAACAACAGGGTCCCCTGATTCCGAAAAGAGCTGTTTCAGCTTTTTAATATTTGGTATTACAGTAGAAAGGCATGTCTCCCTTATATACTGGAGGGATCCGGGGTAAAGCATATTAAAGTAACGGGAATAATCTGAAGATTCATCGATAAAATATCTCTGCATATCAACAATCATAAGTACAGTTTTGCCGCATTTTTCTCTTTTCTGAAGCATTATTACCGGTTCCGCCTCTAATTTTATCTGATATCCCGGCTTAATCGGGGAACGATTCATATATAATTAAGTATACAAAATTTACCACTTGCAGTCAATTAAAATTGCACAGGCTTCTAAATAGCTGTATTATTTCATGGGGTGCTGTCATTCCCGCGCATGCGGGAATCTCACAACTCCTGATTTTTACCGGAGATTCCTGCCTGCGCAGGAATGACATAGCCTGCAAAATTAATTACCCGGATAAAAGAGAGCAGGTCAGTGGAATTTTACTTGTAATAAGAAATTGCATCTGCTATAATAACATAATTTTTAATTCATAGCTCTTTCTTTTAAGGGAATGTAATAATGTATACATTGAATCTGACAGTATCATTTATCTCCTCAATAGTACTTGTTTACACAGGCATCTTTATCCTTTATAAAAACAGGGGTAAACAGTCACCCGTCTTTTATTCATTCTTCATACTCTCCGGTGCGGGGATTATCTTTACTATGTTTCTTACCTATCTTCTTTACGATACTCCCTATACAGTAAAAATTAACAGGTTAACCCAGGTTTTTTCTGTTCTATTCCCTGCCTGCATGCTTAACCTTTCCCTTACCTATCCGGAAAAAGAGGAAAGAATAAAACTGCATATACCTGTTCTTATTATTCTGCCTGCTCTCATTGTATCCGGCTTTGTCTACTTTACCGACTGGTCTGTTTACAGTGTAACATTTAAAGACTTCCATATGACAAGGGGGACGGGGCCGCTATACCCCATATATGCAGGTATTTCCTTTCTATATTTTCTAATTGCAATATCTATTTTCATTTACAACTATATTAAAATTAAAAATGAAACCTACAGACTCCAGATTCGCTACCTTATTCTTGCAACTTCAATATTCCTGTTCCTTACATATGTGGGTTCAATACTCCTCCCCATGACTGCCGGAATATACGACTTTTATATCATTGCACCATCTGCCGCCTCCTTTGCTGCCGCAATTACGCTCTTTTATTCGATTGTAGCATACAATATAATGGATATCCGGACAGCAATTCATAAAACCGCCATGTATGCTACACTGAGCGCCAGTATATTACTCCCTGTAATATTGATCTTTTATGCAGCAGAGAATATCATCTATTTAAGGGAATTCCCCGCTGAGGTTCTTGCAGGATCCTCTGTACTTATATTCCTTGTTTTCTCATATCTCCTTCAGCCCGGTATTGACAGAGTTTTCAGGAAAAAACAGGCTGACATTACCAATATTACAAACCAGTACATAAAAAAAGCAACCAGGCTCAAAACACTGGATGATATTATCCAGGCAAGCACCCTTGAAATACACAAGGGCCTTGGCCTGCTCAGATCTGCTTTTTTTATTTATGATGATGAAAAAAAACTTTTTCAGAAAGCTTTTGACACTGAGAATAACCTTGTTGAGGAGACACTGGAAAGGTATTCCCCTCTGATTAAATGGTTTGCCCGAAACCAGGAGCTGCTTCCGAAAAACAGGATTTTTGCCGATGATGACTCATTTAAAGTATCGCGGATTGAGATAGCAGAGTTTTTTGATAAATACGACATAGCACTTATACTCCCCTTCTACTATGAGAACAGGATTAACGGCATTCTCTGCCTCGGGAGAAAAGAGAACCTGTCCGGTTTTTCTCCCGATGAAGTTGAGAAAATATCGGAATACAGGGCCAGGGCCAATGATTTTATAACATCTGCCCTCACATTCGATAAGGCGAAAAAAGAGCAGTTTATTTCCAGAAGCCTTAATCTCTCATCAGAAATACTTGAGAACACTTCTGCAAATAAACTTCCGGATATGAAGAATATTTCTTTCAGTACTCTCATATCTCCCAGATACGACAAGGGTGTGGATTATTTTGATTTTCTTCAGCCTACAAAAAACAGTATGGGGATTCTATGCAGTGATATTTCCGGTATAGGGATAAACAATGCTCTCTATTCTGTAATATTGAGATCCGCTTTTCACGGCTGCATTAATGAGGCAGCTTCACCCTACAATATAATTAAAAGAATAAATCTTGTACTGAGTGAATACACAAAAGGTGAAGGTGAACTGGTTACAGCATTTTACTGCTACTTTGAAGCTGAAACAAGGCGTATCTTTTATACCAATGCAGGTTTCCCACCAATGGAGGTATTCAGGGTTGAAAAAAATGATTTTGACACTTTGGACACAGCAGGCTCACCACTTGGCTATGATCCCATGTCGGAATTCGGACAGGGGAGAACTGAGCTGAAAAATGGCGACATCTGTGTTATATACTCAAAATCATTGATTAACTCCAGGAATAATGAAGGCGGAACCTTCGGGCTATTACGGCTGAGAGGGGCTATACGTGAATCGAGAGGTAAACAGCCCACGGAAATAGCTTTTAATTTAAAAAAAATCTATGAGAAATTCATGAATCAGGCCCTTCCTGAGACAGATGTTACAGTACTTATAATGAAGATCAGCTGATAAGTGCCCTCACCCGCACTTCCCTATCGCTTGTGCACCTGACTTGCAGGGAGGGACTAATGCCCATTTCTCAGACAGCCCCCTAAATCCCCCGGGGGATTTAGGGGGCCTTCACGGAATGTTACGGCTTCATTTACAAATGTGGGTAGGAGTAAGCCCATCGAGTCGGGAGAGGGTTTCAGATGATAAATCCCTGTTTTTTTTGTACAAAATATCTTTTTTTGGCGATTTTTTTCACAAAAAATTTGACTCTACACCTCTAATATTATAAAGTAATAATAAAGAAAATATTAATACTTAATGGATCGTGCAGAGATTGTAAAAGAATCTCTTAACAGATTCCCGGAGGGACTTAAATGGGAGACAAAAAATCAAAGGCATATATTCCGGTGCTTGAAGATGAGATGAGCCTGTGCAATGAAATCTATTCCAAGTGCTACAATGATGAACTGAAAGAGATAGATAAACATGACATTGTCATTAAAATTTGCGACATAATCGGTTCAAAACCGGAAAACCTTTGTAAAGCAGAGGAGATACTGGAAGCAATCAAGTATCATGTCACTAAATATGTACTTCATCATGAATACTGTCCGGCCACAAAAAGTGAAGTAAAACCGAAATTTCTTTTATGGCTCGACAGCAAGGCAGAGCCTGAAAAAGCAAAAGAAGTTTCTGATTTTCTGAATAAATACTTAAAATAAAAAGTGACCGGAAAAAAATTACTCCTTCATACCTGTTGCGCGCCCTGTATGTCTTATGTCCTGGAACTGCTTGAAAAAGAGTTCCAGGTGACAGTTTATTTCTTCAATCCCAACATTATGCCCCTGAAAGAGTACAGCAAACGCCTGGAGGAAATTCAGGAATTCAGCAGGATAAAAGGTTTTCATCTGATTATTGAAGATGGTGATGCCAGGTCCTGGGTAGAAGCTGTTAAAGATTACAAATATTATGGCGAAAAATCGGAACGATGCCGGATCTGCTACAATTACAGGCTTGAAAAAACTTTTGAAACAGCAAAAAACAGCGGCTTTGATATTGCTGCTACTACCCTTTCTATAAGCCCTCATAAATCTGCTCCGGTAATCAATGAACTGGGAAAGGCACTTTCACTTAAATACGGCATAGAATTTTTTGAAGCTGATTTTAAAAAGAATGATGGTTTTAAAAAATCTGCAGAGCTTTCAAAGGAATACGGTTTCTACAGGCAGAATTACTGCGGATGTATCTATTCAAAGCTTGAAAGAATAAAGGACTCACCCTGGTCAAAAAAAATTTCAGAGGAAAGAGAGAAGAGGGAGAGCGCTGAATATGATGATTCCTTCCCTGATACAGGGGATGAGATCGATCTGCATCATTTCCATCCTGCAGATACAAAAAAAGTAGTGGAATTCTACCTGGCCAGGGCCCTTGAAAAAAGATACAGTAATGTACGCATTATTCATGGTAAGGGGAAATCCCGAAAGAAGAAAGAGGTTCATGACATACTGCGGACACACCCGGGGGTTGTCTCATTTAATGATGATTCATGGAACTGGGGTTCCACTATAGTTCATCTGACAATTTAAAAAATGCCCCCTCACCTCACCTATTAATAATTGACATTAATACGGAAATTTGTAGATTAGCATACATTAACCCGATCTAAGGCCCATATGGAATTATTAAAAAACAGAATTATTGAATACGGAAAGATTATTTCTCCTGAGATACTGAAGGTTGATTCTTTCCTGAACCATCAGATAGATCCTCTTCTCATGGATAAAATAGGTGATGAGTTTGCAAAGCTTTTCGGTTCAGAAAAAATTACTAAAATTCTGACTATAGAATCTTCCGGAATAGCTCCATCTGTTCTGACCGGCCTTAAACTGGGTGTGCCTGTTCTTTTTGCAAAAAAAAGCATCCCCTCAACCCTTACAACAGATACATACTCATCCAGGGTTCACTCCTTCACAAAAAACAGGGACTATAATATTTTTGTTTCCTCACAGCTTATGCAGCCGGGAGACAGGATACTTATTATAGATGATTTCCTTGCACATGGGAGCGCCTCCAACGCCCTTATTGATCTGGTTGATCAGTCGGGCGCGGAACTTGTAGGTGTCGGTATTGTGATTGAAAAAGGGTTCCAGAATGGCGGTGAAATTCTCAGGCAGAGGGGGATCCGCCTGGAGTCTCTTGCAGTAATAGAAAGCATGTCAGAGGATACTATACATTTCAGGAACTAACCTGGTTGTATCATATAAAATTTTATTAAAGGGTAGATACGATGAAAAAACTTACGCTCATTTTAGTTTTACTTCTCACATCACTCATGATTTTCAGCGCCTGCGGGAAAAAAGAGAGCAAAACCGCTGACGGCAAAGATGTTGTAATGGGTTTTATCTATGTGGGCCCCATTGGTGACGGCGGCTGGACATACGCCCACGAGCAGGGGAGACTCATGGTTGAAAAGGAAACAGGTATAAGAACAATCTACAAGGAGTCTGTACCTGAAGGCGCTGAGGTTAAAGATGTTGTCAGAAGCATGATTGACCAGGGCGCAACAATAATTGCAGCAACAAGCTTTGGATACATGGATTTCCTTGCGGAAATGTCCACACAGTTCCCTGAAGTGAAGTTTATCCACTGTTCCGGCTACAAAATGACCGAAAACATGGGTAACTACTTTGGAAGAATATATGAGCCCAGATTTCTTTCAGGACTTGTTGCAGGTATGAAGAGCAAGGCCAACAAAATAGGCTATGTTGCAGCATTTGAAATTCCTGAAGTTGTACGCGGAATTAACGCTTTCACCCTTGGAGTTAGAGCAGCCAATCCAAAAGCTGAAGTTCATGTAAGATGGACTCACACCTGGTACGACCCTGCAAAAGAGAAAGAAGCTGCAAAAGCCCTTCTTGACACAGGATGTGATATTATTGCGCAGCACCAGGATACAGCAGGCCCTCAGCAGGCTGCAGAGGAGAGAGGGATGTTCTCTGTGGGATATAACACAGACATGACAAGAATGGCTCCAAAGGCTCACCTCACAGCCCCTGTATGGAACTGGGGATTATATTATGTAAAACAGGTTAAAGAAGTAATAGCAGGCACATGGAAGCCTGAGAGCTACTGGGGCGGCATGAAGGATGGAATCGTTGACCTTTCGCCTCTTACAAAAAATGCCCCTGATGGTGCTGAAGCTAAAGTAAAAGAAATGAAAAAGCAGCTGGTAGACGGGAAATTTCACCCCTTTGCAGGCCCAATAAAAGATCAGTCAGGCAAGGTTAAAGTTCCTGCGGGAAAAACTTTGGCAGACAGCGAACTCCTTTCGATGAACTGGTTTGTTGAAGGTGTTGTGGGAAGAATTTCAAAAAATTAAAATAATATTCAGCAAAGCAGAACCGGATTAATACACCGGTAATTGCTGATTTTAATGTTAAAAACCGGCGGAATTAATTGCATATCCGCCGGTTTTTTTATTTACAATGTCCTGCTGTTTCAGGATTAATGGGCAAAGTTCATGCAATAATATTTGTTCACACATCTACCGGAGTATCCCCCTGTCCCCCAAAGGGGGCACGTAAAAGGGAAACTTAAGTAAATTGACAAATCAAAGAATTATTAAATTAAGACTATCTGAGTAACTGAAAAAGGGGAAAAACCATCAGAAATAATGAAGCTGTGAGAATGGTCGGTATCTCCAAATCTTTTGGAGATATTAAAGCCAACAGTAATATCTCCTTCACTGTAAATTATGGTGAAATATACGCCCTCCTCGGTGAAAACGGGGCAGGGAAAAGCACCCTCATGAATATTCTCTCCGGAGTATACACCCCGGACAGCGGCGAGATCTATGTGCACGGCAGCCAGCTCCGCTTTGCATCACCAGCTGATTCGATTAAATCGGGAATCGGGATGATTCATCAGCATTTCAAGCTGATTGATGTAATGACAGCTTCAGAGAACATTATTATAGGGCAGGAAGAGAGATTCTTCCTTAACAGGAAAAAACTCCGGAAAACAATCACAGGTATTTCTGAAAAATACGGTTTCAGAATCGACCCGGATAAAAAAATATACGATATGTCTGTGGGTGAAAAACAGGCTGTGGAGATTTTAAAAGTTCTCTACAGGGGAGCGGATATTCTTATCCTTGATGAACCCACAGCTGTGCTTACACCTCAGGAGAGCGACAGACTTTTTGAAATTCTGAACAAAATGAAAGATGAGGGTTGTGCTGTAATTATAATAACACACAAGCTCAATGAGGTAATGGAGATAAGCGACAGGGTTACTGTACTTCGGGGTGGGGAAGTTGCGGGAACAATAAACACTGCAGATACCGATTCCAGGGAACTTACCAATATGATGGTGGGACGCCCTGTTACACTGGAGATTGAGAGGCCCCCCGTTATTCATGACCGCACCATGCTCCAGGTTATAGGATTATCTGTAATTGATAGTGAGGGGATAAAAAAACTGGACGAAATCTCTTTTGATGTAAGGGCTGGTGAAATTCTCGGTATTGCCGGTATTGCCGGGAGCGGCCAGAAGGAGCTATGTGAAAGCATTCAGGGCCTGGAGAAAATCAGGAAAGGTAAAATCCTTTTTAAAGGCGAGGATATTGTGGGCCTCTCCCCCAGGGAGATTTTCGAAAGAGGACTCCGCATAAGCTTTATCCCTGAGGACCGACTGGGAATGGGGCTTGTCCCGTCCATGGATATTGTGGACAATGTTATTTTAAAAGACTACTATCTTCAGAAAACTTTTTTTCTCGACAGAAACCCTGCCAGGGAAAGGGCAGAGCATATTATAAAAATGCTCAATGTGCATACACCGGGGATTTATCATCCCGTTAACCAGCTCTCAGGGGGGAACATACAGAAAGTTCTCCTGGGGCGGGAGATTGACGCGGACCCGGACTTTCTTGTTACAGCCTACCCTACCAGGGGGCTCGACATCGGTTCTGCCCATCTTATATACGATGAACTGAACAGGCAGAAGAAAAAGGGTGTGGGGATACTTTACGTTGGTGAGGATTTAAGCATTCTGCTAAGTTTATGCGACAGGATAATGGTTCTATTTGAAGGGGAGATTGTGGGAACCATTGACGGAGCATCGGCCACCAGGGAAGAGATAGGGATGATGATGACAGGCGGCAGGCCTGACCTTCGGAGAAAAGGAGATTAACCGTGATTAAAATGTCATCCCGCAGAGACTGCTCACGCAGAGAAGCGGCACTCATAAGAACTATAGCAGTTATTCTCGCTCTTGCTGCTGCTTCAGTACTGATAATTATACTGGGGCACAACCCCTTTTCTGTATACGCCTCCATGATTGACGGCGCATTCGGGTCATCATACAGGATTATTGAAACATTAAGAAAATCGATACCACTCATTGTTGCTTCACTTGGAATTGCACTTGCATTCAGGCTAAGATTCTGGAATATCGGGGCAGAAGGTCAGATTATGATGGGTGCATTCGGAGCCACATGTTTTGCACTCTACCTTCCAGACCTTAACTCATTTCTTCTTCTCCCTTTAATGGCGGCAGGGGGGATACTTTTTGGCGGGATCTGGGGAGCAATACCTGCTTATTTCAGGGCAAAGTTCAGAACCAATGAAACAATCTTTACACTGATGATGAATTATGTTGCACTTAAAATAATTACCTATCTTCAGTATGGCCCATGGAAAGATCCTGCAGCACTGGGCTTCCCCAAGATCCCCAACTTTACAAAAAACGCTGTACTCCCGGAACTCTTCGGCTTGCACATTGGCTGGATTATTGCGATAATTCTTGTAGTAACAATGCACTTAATGGTGAATCACACAAAGCGGGGTTTTGAAATAAATGTTGTAGGTGAAAGCGAAAATACAGGACGCTACGCAGGAATGAATGTTTCAAAGGTTATTATTGTTACAATTTTTATAAGCGGTGGCATATGCGGCCTCTGCGGCATGATTGAAGTTTCAGGTGTAAACAAAACCCTCTCTGTTGAAATAACAAGGGGTGTGGGCTACACAGCGATCATAACAAGCTGGCTCGCCTCTCTCCGTGCCCCCATAATAGCTGTAGTGTGCATCCTATTTGCTGCTATGATACAGGGTGGAACATTTATCCAGATGTCATACCAGATACCGCAGTCAGCAGCTCAGATTCTTCAGGGACTTATCCTCTTTTTTGTTCTTGGAAGTGAATTCTTTATCAGATACAGGGTCTCCTGGTTTACAATGAAACCGGGGAAAAGAGGGGTAAAATAATGGATATATCTTTTTTTACTGCAGCTGTTGTGGCAGGCACCCCGCTACTCTTTGCTATTCTGGGTGAAATAATGACCGAGAAATCGGGGCACCTTAACCTTGGTGTTGAAGGGATGATGCTTATGGGTGCTGTTGTTGGATTTATTACAGCAATGTCCACAGGTAATCCCTACCTGGCCCTGGCAGGGGCAATGGGAGCAGGAGCAACAGGGGCTTTAATTTACGGTATCCTTACTGTTACACTCCGGGCTAACCAGGTAGTGGCGGGTTTAACCCTGACCATTTTTGGTACAGGATTTGCCAGCTTTATGGGTAAGGGGCTTTTAGGTGAGGTTATCCCTGACAATATGAAGCTTTTCTTTGCAGATATAAAGCTCCCCATTCTTGGAGATATTCCATATCTGGGGCAGATTTTTTTCAATCATGGGATTCTTGTTTATACAGGGTATGTCTTAACAATACTCGCCGGGATATACCTGTACAATACGCGCATGGGCCTTAACCTGAGAGCAGTGGGCGAAAACACTGCAGCAGCTGATGCTGCAGGGATAAATATTACCCTTTATAAGTATGCCCATATAATACTGGGGGGAATTCTCTGCGGTATTGCAGGGGCCTACCTGTCACTTGTTTACATACCTTCATGGCAGGAGAATGTTACAGCAGGGCGGGGATGGATTGCTGTTGCACTTGTAATTTTCTGCAGATGGAATCCATACCGGGTTTTTATCGGCGCTTTCCTCTTCGGCGGGCTCGATATTATCGGATTCAGGCTTCAGAAATATGACTTCCAGATTTCACAGTATATAATTGATATGCTGCCGTATATTGTCACTATTGTAATACTAATTTTTGTATCAGTGAGGAAGTCCAGGTCAGGTCATGCTCCGGCGAATTTAGGGGTATCCTATTTCAGGGAGGAGCGTTAATGAGCCAGGGTATAATCATAACTTTATTATATCTTGCAATGGCCCTGATCGCCGGTGCAACAATCCCTGTGCAGGCAGGGATGAATGCAAGGTTGAATTTTTTTGCAGGCTCTCCGGTTACTGCTTCTATTATTTCATTTATGGCAGGAACAGCAACACTTATTGTTTACGCACTTATCACGCGGGTCCCTGTTCCCGGGCCTGGGGCTTTTGCCGGGGCGCCATGGTGGATATGGACCGGCGGTATACTGGGTGCGTTTTTTGTAACATCATGCGTTATTCTTGTAGATAAGGTTGGCGCTGTATCAATGCTCGCTTTAATTCTTGCAGGTCAGATGGCTGCATCAGTTATTCTGGATCACTTCGGTATTTTGGGATACAATGTCAATCCGGTAAGCGCTGCCAAAATAGCAGGTATAGTTCTTATCTGTGCGGGCGTAATGCTTATACGTATTGGTTAAGCCTCAATCAGCTACCTGTCAAGGAGCCCTTCATAGTAGGATACTTTTTTGATCGTAATTTCTTTTCCACTGTTTTTCAATTTTATATAATCCTCAAATATTTCGAACTCTTCATCAAGGGGTGCGAATCCGCAATAGGTGAACTCATCTTTTTGGGGGAACTTTGTTTCAAAGGACTTTTTGAAAAATTTAAGTTCATTCATCCGGATCGAATACTGCCTTGGCCTGTCAACAATAACAGCCAGCTCAATAGCCGGAGAATTTTTCCCGTTCCTTGTCTCAAGAAAAACAGCAACACTGCCGGAATTTTTTGCGGCAATTGCCTTGTATTCTTTTATTCCATCTGCCCTGAAAAATCCCATTACATATCCCCTGTCTGAACAAATTATCAGCCTTCAGCTAAATGGTAACTTTTTATTCCCCCCTGCCTATATAACAAGTAAAAATTTATGATCTTAATCAGTAATTATTGATAAAATTATTTTTTAGTGTAATAATGATGTTTCCCGTATTCCCGCCGCCTACGGCAGCAGGAATATTAGAGCATTTTATTTCAAATAGAAGATAATGAATTAACACCGGATATGGTCAGTAAAAACCATTTATTAAAAGTGTCCCATTACCCGTCATGAACCTCTTTCACAAGAGTGCCATTAATCTCAATACCGGCCAGCCTTAACACTCTGGAGCATAAACCCTTAATATCCTCTGCAATATAATAAAATGAAGGTACAAGAATGAGGGTAATTACTGTGGCAAAGATAAGCCCATAACCGAATGCAAGCGCCAGGGGTGCAGTCATATGATTTTTTTCACCTATACCGTAAATACTGGGAAAAAGCCCGAGTACAGTAGTAGCTGTGGTAAGAATTATTGGACGAAGCCTCAATATACCCGCTTCAACAATAGCATCAACCAGGCCATGATTATCTTTCCGCTTATTATTAATAAACTCAACAAGTGTGACTGTGTTGCTTACTATAATCCCTGCCAGACTGAATATGGCCAGTACACTCATAAAACATAGAACCTCTCCATGTGTAAACACTGCAAATATTACCCCTATAAGGGAGAAGGGTATGGCAATCATAACAACAAGTGGGATCATTAAAGATTTAAAAAAGATCGCCAGAATAATAAATATTACAACAAGAGATATCTGAAAATATACACCCAGTTCCGCCAGGCTTTCAGATGTATCTTCGTGTTCACCTCCATATGAAACAAAATATCCGGGGTAACGCTCTTCCATATCCGAAAAAAATGAAGCCAGATCAGAGTTAACCTTAACAGAGGTTGTTTTTGTCAGATCTACCTGTGCCTTCACCTGTATTACTCTTCTGAAGTTAAGCCTGTTAATATGCGAGTATCCAGCCTTTTCATTTTTAGTAGTAATCATACCAAGGGGGATGAGCCCTCCGCTGTTATTAGAAATCATCACATCTTCAAGACCCCGCATGCTCCTGCGAGCCCCTTCATTAAACCTTATTCTGATCCCTATTTCATCCTCACCCTCCCTGACTGTAGTGGCTTTTGTCCCATCAAATGAAGCATTAATAGCTGTTGCAACATCCTTAGCAGATACCTTTGCCCTTGATGCCATAACCTCATCAATATTATACCTGAATTCGGTTTTTCCCGGTTCAAAATCAGTTTTAATATCATAAACCCCGTCAATATCGCGAAGAAAGGTTATATATTCATCCGCCATTCTGTTTAGAATATCGAAATCATCTCCTCTCAGCTCCACATTCACCGGATCGCCAATAGGGGGCCTTCTGTACTGAACTTTAATATTTATAACCATATCTGCGGAAATAATACCCTTAGATTGTGCTTCAGCAAACTGACCTCGCAGCTGTACCTCAATATCTTCAGATGTCCTTTCCCTGTCACCCTCTGGAGTAAGATATACATGAATTGTTGATTTGTGTGTACCATCACCGGGCTGAGGATCAAGTCCAAAAGGAACCTCTGTACCCACCCTGGAGTAGACCTCCTTTAGTTCTGTCTCAGGCAGCTCCAGAATAATTTTTTCCATCTTTTTAATCTCCCTCAGATTGGTCTGAAGATTACGGCTGTTTGGAAGATAGGTTTTAATCTCAATCTCCTCACCCCCGCCATCCGGACTAAAAACAAAGCCCACAACCGGGACAAGTGCAAGTGAACCTATAAGCATGAAGAATAAAATCGCAACTGTTATATATCTGCGCCTAAGAGCAAGTTGAAGAAGCTTCATATATAAAATCTGGAATTTACCGAAAAACCCCTTTTCAAGATGCTCCCCATCCTCCAGTACTACACTCTCTTCATTATTCTTGTTATGCCTGTCATTTCCGAACATATTAAGGAATGTGGGCATTACAAAAATCGCAATTACCCAAGAGGCTACAAGGCATATCATTACAACCATGGGGATATATTTTATAAATTTACCCATAATTCCTGAAAGAAGCATAAGAGGGGTAAATGCTGTAGCAATGCAGAGAAAAGTTACTGTAACAGGCCACATTATTTCAGCAGTCCCCTTAATGATGGCATCACTTTTTTTAAGACCCATCTCTATATACCTGTGGGCATTTTCTGAAACAACTATCCCGAAATCGACTATCATACCCAGAACCATAATAAAACCGAAGAGGCTTATAATATTGATTGTAACCCCCGCGGAACTAAGCCCTATAAAAGCCACCATAAACACAAGGGGTACAGTTGCTGTCACAAGTGTTGCCATTCTTACACCAAGCATGGCGAAGAGCACCAGTGCCAGAAGTATAAACCCGGTTGCAGCGTTAACCAGAACAGAGTCTATGCTCCTTCTTGTGTATACGCTCTGGTCATGAAAAAGCTCAATGCTTACCAGATCGGGGTGAGGATTATTAAAATCACCTATTTCATTTTTTATTCTATCAGTAAGGTTTATCTGGTCAGAACTCTTCTTTTTCAGAACTCTAAAAATCATGGCCCTCTTACCCTGGAACCTTTCAAGAACCTTAGGTTCCTCAACTGTGTCCTTTACCACAGCTATGTCCCTGATCCTAACTACGAATCCGGCATCATTGGACTGAACTACAGTGTTCAGTACTTCCCTGATATTGTTATACTGCCCCTTAGTGCGGAGTACAAACTCATCCTCCCCCACTCTTAAAGGACCGCCCGGGAGATCGATGTTTCTTAATGCAATTTTATTTATAACATCATTTATACCTAATCTGTACTGAGACAGTTTAGCCGGGTCAACCTCAACCAGAAATTCCCTGTCATAAAAACCGTTTTTAGCGACTTCAGCTACTCCGTCAAAATCGTAGAAAAAATCTTCCAGACTGCCTGCAACCTCCCGCAATACAGTAAAAGGCACAGTATCATTTTCAGCTTTTATTGCTGCATAAATAATATCCGTTTTATCTGTTGTAATCTCTTCAACAACAGGCTTTTCTACGTTTACCGGAAGATTTTCAACAAGGTCAACAGCATCTTTAATATCCTGAATTATCTTCCTTTTATCACGGGCTTTTTCTTCGATATAAAGGGCTATAACAGATACATTCTCTATATTGTAGGACCTCACCTTATCAAGTCCGTCTACTTCCCTCAGCTTTTTTTCTATGGGTATGGTGACCAGACTTTCAAGCTCATCCGGAGCACCCCCCGGATAGACAGTCTTTATTGTTACCATATCAAAACTTACCTCAGGGATCGATTCCCTGTTAAAGCTTTTAAGCGACATGACACCAAGCATTATTACAAGCCCGATTATTAGAGAAACAACCAGCTTCTCCTTCATTAAATATTTTATTATTGTTATCATTTCAATTCCACCTTCTGGTTAATATACAGTAAGCTCAGTTTTTAGGAATGTAGGATTCTACATCAATTTCATAGGTTTCAAAGAGCTGATTTTTTGAAACCTCAAATTCAAGAAGTGAAGCATTGTAGTATACCAGCATTGCAAGTTCCTGCTCCCTGCTGCTTATCAGAGAGT
>Ga0334890_1000852_pt1 | contig 47907 bp, 46 predicted proteins | sample GraSluR1_MG_3_FD_207220 | JGI IMG/M metagenome (GOLD analysis project Ga0334890, IMG submission 207220) | Sludge microbial communities from methane-producing bioreactor in Wageningen University, Netherlands - Granular Sludge_31_08-R1 | ecosystem: Engineered > Bioreactor > Anaerobic >... | reverse complement strand
CTTTATAACATGCTCTTCACACATCTTCATTTTCTGCTCTAGTGTTAATCTCATAAAATAAAAAAGCTCCCTTCATCAGAGTGGTATGGTTGTTATACCATATCTCCAACTTTTGGAAGCTATTTCAAGTACTGATGGTGGAGCTGAGGGGAGTTAAACCCCTGTTCAAAAATAAATACTTGTCAAATAAGCAATAATTACTTTAAGACATTTTCAAGTTTCATCTAAATTCAATATGCAAAATAAAAGAGAAATATGTCAATATTTCCCTTTGTTATGCCATTTATAATCTGTTTTACAATTATTTATGATACGGCTCATTATTATTAATCCTAAATACCCGATATATTTGTTCTAAAAGAATCAACTTCATCAATTGATGAGGGAAAGTCATTTCAGAAAACGACATTCTTATTTGAGATCTCTCTATTACATTCTTACTTAACCCCAAAGACCCCCCTATAACAAAAACAATATCAGATGAATGATAAGTAATAATATCTTTAATCGATCTTGCAAAATCCTCACTAGAAAAACTCTTTCCTTCTATTGCTAAAGCAATAACAAACTCATTACCTATCTTCTCTAAAATTCTCGCTCCTTCAACATTCTTAATTATTTCTTTATCTGCTTCAGATAAAGACTCAGGAGCTTTTTCATCTTTAACTTCATAAAAAGAAAGATTAGTATATCTTGATAATCTTTTCTCATATTCTTTTATTCCCTCAAGCAAATATTTCTCTTTAATCTTCCCAACTGAAATAATCGTTATCTTCACAATTTACCTCGATATTCCTCATTCAATATTGCATAGAATAACTCATCAAACCATTGGTTATTCCTAGGGTCATAAATACATTTCTTAAAACACCCTTCTAACCTCATTCCTAATTTAATACATATTGATTTAGAAGCAAGATTCTCTGGTTGACATGTCGCTATTATTCGATGAGCATTTTTTTTCATAAAAGCATGTTCCATAATCAGTTTAGCTGCTTCAAAACCAAAGTTATTCCCTTGATAATTCCTATTAATAGCCCAACCAATCTCATATGTTTTTGGCATAAACCATTTATGAAAATCAATATGTCCAATTACCTTCTTTTCTGATTTCAAAACAACTGCATAATGTTCTTGTTCCCCGTCTGGATTTAACATCTCCATAACTTTTCTCTTGTTGAAAGGTCCATCAACAAAAAATTTCATTGTTTCTTCATCTGACATATACTCGTATACATCAAAAAAATCGTATGTCTTAAGTTTTCTAAGCAATAACTTATCATTTTCTATTCTCTGTAACATTATACCCTCTTTACTTATTTCTCTTCGCTCTTGGATGAGTATTTTGATATTCCTCTTGCAATTTCTCCTTTGAAACCTTTGTATAAATTTGCGTGGTTGATAAAGATACATGTCCAAGCAATTCTTGAACTATTCTTAAATCAACACCATTATTCAACAAGTGTGTTGCAAATGAATGTCTAAATCCATGTGGAGACATTCTTAGAGTAGATGATTGCCTTTCAATCTCTCTTTTTAGAATATCCCTTACACCTCTAGTTGTAAGTGGCTTGCCACGATGATTCAAAAACAAAATATTGTTTTCATCATTCCCTTTAATTATCAACTCTGGTCTTGTTTGAAGCAAATATTTTTTTATTGATTTTATAGCAAACTGATGAACTGGTACAACTCTTTCAACTTGACCCTTACCAATAATTCTGATCTCTTCTTTGACAAAATCAATATCATTGATTTTAATACTAACAAGTTCCGATACCCTTAATCCACAACCATACAATAATTCAAACAACGTTTTATTGCGTACACCTATAACCGAATTTATCTCAATATTATTTAAAAAATCAATCATTTCATCTTCATAAACAAACTTAGGTAATTTCTTTGATGTTTTAGGTAATACAAGGTTTTTAAAAGGATTATCTTTAACTATTTCCTCTTCCATCAAATAACTATACATACTCCTCACAGAAGCTATTTTTCTTCTAATTGATTGGGGATTATATAAGTTGTGAAGATTTGCGACATAAAACTTTGCGATACGATTTGTCAAATATTGCATTTCTCCCAAATCTTCATTATTAATAAAATTTATTAAAGTAAAGATATCATTTATATACGAAACAACAGTATTTTCTGAATACTGTTTTTGATTTATAAGATAATCCTTATACATTTCAACAATCTCTAAATTAGTCAATATTTCCCCCTTCAATAAAATCATTAAGTTTCATCAAAGCTCGGTTAACATATAATTCCTTCCTTTGACTCTTGTTATGCTTTTCCTTTATTTCTGGAAAAATCCCAAAATTGGTATTCATAGGCTGGAAATCATCTATCGATGTATTAGCAATATAATAAGCTTGAGAACCTAAAGCAGTCTCAACAGGAAAACATTTTAAATCTCTACTTTTAATCAGCTTTGACATATTAATCCCAGCTATTAATCCAGAACCAATTGATTCAACATATCCCTCAACTCCACTCAGTTGTCCTGCAAAAAACAAATCTTCTCTTTTTTTGGATTGATAAAAACAATTTATTGAACTTGGCGCATTGATAAAAGTGTTTCTATGCATAATACCATATCGAATTATATTTGCCTTCTCAAGACCGGGTATTAATCTAATAATCCTTTTCTGTTCTGAAAAAGTCAAATGAGTCTGAAACCCAACAATATTATAAAGACTTTTCTTTAAATTATCCTGTCTAAGTTGCACTACAGCATATGATTTATCTTCTTTATCTTTACTAAGACCCACCGGTTTCATCGGTCCATAAGTCATAGTTTGATAGCCTCTTCTTGCCATTTCTTCTATTGGCATACACCCTTCAAAAAACTTTATTTCAAAATCTTTTACCTCTGTGGTTTTTGCATTTACAAGCTCATTATAAAACACATCATACTCTTCTTTGGTCATTGGGCAATTGATATAATCAGCATCACCTTTATCATACCTGCTCTTAAAGTATGCTTTTGTCATATCGATTGAGTCAAATTCGATAATAGGTGCAATAGCATCATAAAAATACATCATATCTTCACCCAAGTATTTTTGAATATCTTTTGCCAAAGCTTCTGTTGTTAAAGGACCTGTTGCAATAATAGTATAACCATCTGGTATAACTGTTATCTCTTCAGTGATAACAGTTATATTTGGGTTGTTATATATATATTGAGTTACAGCTTCTGAGAAACTTTCTCTATCTACTGCTAGCGCACTACCAGCAGGAATTCTTTCTTGATCAGCTAATCTTATCAACAACGAGTCAAGTCTTCTCAGCTCTTCTTTCATTAACCCAACACTATTTTTCAAATCATTACTTCTTAATGAATTAGAACATACTAACTCCGCATAAGTATCTAAATTCTGGGCAGGGTTTTTCTTTATTGTTTTGTTTTCATATAGATTAACCTTTATTCCTCTTTTAGCTAGTTGATAACTAGCTTCACATCCCGCTAATCCTGCGCCAATCACATTAACACTTATGTCCATATATTCACATCCTCAATGATAATTATATCATAGCTCAGTAAATAAGAAAAACAGAAACCGCTAAGTTTCTGTTTGTCTAATTTATTTCTTGCATCTTAAAATAACAGGTTCTTTAGAGAGTTTTATCACTCCGTCTCTAACTGAATAATATTTGTTAGAAAGATAATTCTTATATTTTCCATCTTTAATCTTGACTTGAAGGTTACCTTCAATTTGACCTACATTGAACAAGCCATGATACTCCTCATTCCCACTATCAAAGATCTGATAAGCTACACCATCAACTTCTGGTATTTCAACATAATACTTTCCAGAAGCAAATACCTTTTTCTTTTTTAAAGCAGTTAATTTCTTAAAAAATGGAGTTAAATCGTGATTCTTTATAAATAGTTCTTTTTCAAAAAGACTAGGCCTAATATCAGCAGCGTACTCTTGTCCCATATAAAGCATAACAGAACCTTTTTGCATAAACATAAAAGCGTTCCAATTCATAATCTTATTAAGATCATTATTAACTTTAGCAGCTATACGATCTACATCATGGTTTTCGATATTATGCATTTTTATATAATTTGCAGGGTAGATTTCATCTTGTCTTTTTAAACCTTCTAAATAAGGCTTCAAAGGTGATTTTCCCTCTAAATACTCATGCATATGATCCATTATATCGTAGTCATAGGCCATATCGAATACTTGATATATCTCTGCTTCAGAAGCACACTCAAACCCTTCATCACGGATATACTTGCAGAAATGCCCATGAATAGACTCACTTAACCAGATAAATCTAGGATTTATCTTCCTAATTTGCTTTCTTGCAAGTTGCCAAAAATCTAGAGGTATCATACTCGCAACATCACACCTGTAACCGTCAACCCCAAGTCTAGCATATTCAACCAAAACATTTAACAACTCAAAATAAAGGGCTTTATCAGCAGAATAATTCAAATCATAAACATCCCACCACTCACCTACTCTATTAGTAATCTCTCCTAATTCATTTCTATAAAACCATTCTGGATGTTCTTCTAAAAGTCTTGAGTCTCTTGATGTATGATTGAAAACAATATCCATCATGACTTTCATTTTTCTTTGATGGATTTCTTCAATCAAAGTTTTGAATCCCGACAAACCACCTAGTTCTTCACTAACTACAGAATAATCTTTTATTGAATATGGGCATCCTTTACTGCCTTTTTTATTTTTTTGACCAATTGGATGAATTGGTAGAAGATATACGTAATCAACACCTAAACTTTTGATTCTATCCAATTCTTCAACGATTGCTTGAAAATCTCCAGATTCTGAAAAATTTCTCACATAAATCTGGTATATTACCATATTTCTTAATTTAATGTTTGTTTTTCTCATGGTATCACTCCTCTTTAAATAGTTTACTATATTTGCTACTAAAAGTCTAATAAATCCCTTATGATTATGTAAATATTTACATATATTTTCATAATAAATGGCTTCTAAAACAATAATCTAGCCTATTTATGTAAATATTTACATAAAATATCGCATTTATCTTTAAATTTATTACTTTTTTATGTATAATTTACATATAATGAAAGGATGTGATTATATGTCTACAATCAAAGATGTCGCAAAAAAGGCTCATGTAAGTGTCGCTACCGTATCAAGGGTTATCAATCAAAAAGGCTATGTAAACGAAGAAACAAAGAAAATGGTTCTTCAAGCAATTGATGAGCTTAACTACGTACCTAATGAGTTAGCAAGATCTCTATTCCAAAAAAAATCACACATTATAGCTGTTGTTGTCCCTCATCTAACTTCTTACTTTTTTTCTGAACTACTAGACGTTTTAGAAGATGAAACGATAAATGTCAACTATCGTTTAATGGTCTGCAACTCCAAGGATGACCCAAACAAAGAAAGTAAATATTTAAAAATATTTGAACAATACAATGTCGATGGTCTAATCTTGATTTCAAACACAAATAGAATTGATGACTACATGAAACTCAACATACCGATAATTGAAATTGATCATTGCCTAAACAAAGACATTCCTTCTATCACTTCTAACAATTATTTAGGCGGTGTTTTGGCCGCAAGAAAGTTAGTTGATACCGGTTGTAAAAAAATCTTACATTTTAGAGGTCCCTCAGATTTGATGACAGTTAGAGATCGAACAGCGGGGTTCCAATCTGTACTTAAAGAGAAAAAAATCTACAATTTCAGTTATGATTTGGACTTTCTAGATCCAAATCCTGAAGATATTGAAAATGTAGTATTTTCCAACTTGGATGCAGATGGAATCTTTTGTGACTCAGATATAATTGCTATGTTAGTTGTTCAATCGCTTGAAAAAGCAAAAAAGAAGGTGCCTGATGATGTTCAAGTAATCGGTTTTGACAATATAAAACTATCCAGAATTCTAGAACCGAAAATTACAACTATCGCCCAATCAACAACAACAATCGCTAAAACTGCGATCGAATCAATCATGAAACTAATCAATAAAGAGCCATTAGATAACTTCAATCAAAACATCAATGTTGAACTAATTGAAAGAGATACAACTAAGAAATAAGTATTACTTATAGTCCTATTTTTATGAAATACTATTGTTTAATATAAGAGGATGATATCACTCTAAATATCATCCTCTTATCTTTTTGTTTTTTTAGAACAGCAATTATCATTTGCAGATTAATACAATATAATCATCGCTTTCAATAATCAAATCTTCTTGTTTATCCAAATCACCTTTAAAAATTCTCATTTTATGATTCTTTATCAAACCAATCGGTATATGCTCATTTTTACTGTTGATAAGCATAGAGTAGACAAACTCTGATACTGATTCAAAATTAAATGGATAAACTCCTTGAATTATATCTTCAGCTTTATAGATATAGACTTCGTTAGTCTCAGTACCCACTTCTCCACTATCATAAGTAAGCAATTCGTTGAAAAGATAATATAGATTTCGATTTTTACTTAATTGTGTTATCAATCTCGAAACATATTCATTGCTGATGATAGTATTTTGAACATTATAGCTTTGTGCAATTTCAAAGTGTTTTGGTTCTAATAACTCAACTACAAATTCAGCATTATGCTTTTTAGCAATATCTTGAGTTAGTAAAAGTGTTATCAATACATCAGCATCATACTCAGATAAATCTAGATTATCTTTAGATAGTATTAGAATATGGTCAATTTTGACAATATTCTTTGTATATTCTTCAATTGTTTTAGCCTCATTGGAATCAATGATAGTAAGGTTAATCTTAACCTTGTTTTCTAACTCAAACATCTTTAAAGAATCTAAGATATATTCAAGTTTTCGGTTCTTACCAAAAATCACTACAGTTTTCTCCTGATACCTTGTTAGATTATTTACAATGAATTCTTGATATTTTTCAAACGGTTTTTCTCTAAGAGAGTTCAAGGATTTATCACTATCCGATAAAACAAATAGAAATTTGTCACGATTGAATATCGGAATAGCATGATTATGATGTTTGCTATAGTCTAAAACATCTTGATTTGCTAAAGTATAGAATTCTGCACCTTCAAATGAAAAAATCTCTTGATAAACCTTGTTTAATCCTGGCATCAACAAGGTTTGCGCAATCAATCTTCCCATTAATTCATCTGGTAACAATGGCAAGATCTGTTCTTTAAGTAAAGTATTATTTGCAATTTGATTGTTAATCAATGCGATTGTTTGTTGATCTTTTACTTCAACAATGATGGTCTGCTGGGGTATTAAATCTAACTTTGATACCAACATCAATGTTTTCATGACTGTGATGTCTTCTTTAAACGAAGTAGATGTTTTTAAATTATCCGCAAGAATAATAATCGATTTTGCTTTTTCAATGCAAACTCCATCTAAATCACTTTTAGAAAAAACATCTCCTTGTCTAATAATGATTGTTAAATGCTTTTTTATTGTTCTTCTTTCATAAAGTTTTCTGTTAATCTGAGTTTCTATTTCTTCTTTTGAAAATGCTGAGAGTATTGCTACTGTTGTCGTATCCAAGTCATAACAGTAATCTGCAATCAGTTCTAAAGCTTTGTTATTCCAATTAAGTATTAAAATATGATTACTTAGATAAAGTTTTCCCTTACCTCTTTTAGCATTCTCAATCACTGAAGAAAAAATATTGGATACATATCCAATAATACCTCCAGTAAAGGTAATCATTGAGGTAATAATAACGATTATTGATATGATTCTAATCGCTCTTGGTAGCAACGGGTCATAAAACCCTGGTTCAAGCATCCAAGTAATACCTGAACTCCATAAAGCATTAATAATGCTTCCATACTCCTGCGGAGCAATGATATAAGCCAAAATTGATGAAACAAACCAAAGCAGCAAATTGAATATGATTATTCCCACCAGCAACAAACCTCTAGCGTTTTGTTCAAGTTGAATGCTTAACCATTTTTTAATTCTCATTTTTTCATCTCCTTATCTCCTGCGCTTGAAAACACCATGTCCACCGGAAGATCCTCCTCCAGCTTTTGAAATTACTCCATATCCTGTTCCATATAGAATAACTAAAGCAATCGGTAAAACAGATAATATCTTTTCAAATAAAGTAGAATGTGGCGATAATAAATAAACTATTAAATTCATCGGGTCTAAATCATCATCAACATCAGGAACGTAAGATATCAAATAATCATAATAATCATCCATATCATAATTGAATGATGCATATCCATAAATGTTAACATAGATTTCAGACAATAACTCATAAAGCAGATGTATTACACCCATATCTAAAAGCCAATCGTATTCATCACTATAAAGAGTATTATCCAATATCGCTCCTATTTGAGATGGTGCTAAATACTGTTCCATTCGATAACCTACTTCAACTTGAGTTTCTTCCAACACCAAAAAGCCCTCTTCATCCTCTGAGAAAAACAAAATAATCAAAAGGCCCATATCATTTTTGCCTATCTTCCATTGTCTGAACAATTCGGTTTTATCGTATTCTGAAATTTCACTTAAATCGTCAATCATAAACGTCGCAAAAACGATTTGTGCCCCTCCGTCTTCCTCATCTTCAGTATATTCAAAAAGTCTTTCACCTTCAATAGTAATCGTTCTTCTTGAAGCCATCATAAGCGCATTAGCATAATCATTCACATAGTAATCAGTTGTCGGTCTCGGATACTTTGTCTTAGGAAAAGCCAATAAATAGATTACACCAATAAGACCAAGGAACAACAAGAGGTAAAAACTCTTTTTGTTCATACTAGTCACCGAAGTCTATCACAGGAACCTCATCAGCACCATCATTGATACGCCAGTATGGTAAATCTTTATCAAAATCAAACATATTGACAACGATAACAGTTGGAAACTTCCTAACTTTTGCATTATAAGCTTGAACTGAGAGATTATAATCTCTTCTAGCAACAGACAAAGCTCCTTCCATACTTGAGATTTCATAAATTAAAGCATCGAAACCTGATGTAGCTGTAATATTCGGATTATCTTCTACAACAAATAAAACATCAGTCAATGCTAAAGCTTCTTGGGCATCGGCCTGAATCAAGGCCTCCATATCATTGCTATTTTTTGCATTAGCATAAGCTTCTCTAGCAGAAGTAATAGCATCATAAATTGTTTCAGCATGTTCTTGAAGCCCAATTACTGTTGCTAAAATCTGACCGATTTTATCATGTCTTTCTTGTAATCTGTTTTCAATTTGCGAGTAATAATAACTAATATCTTCATCCAGCTCAACCAAGTTATTATAACTACCAATTGCTGAAATTCCTAAAATAATAATCAAAAGCATAAAAACCCCAAAAATCCCTATAACAACCCTTTTCATTCTTTCCTCCTTATAACAATAAAAGCCCTGCAGATAGATTCGATGTCTTATCCACAAGGCTTCTTATTAATTCCTGCAATTATAACTAGATTATATCATAGTACTTTTAAATATTTAAAGGGCTTATATGAAAATTCTTATAAAACCTCTCTATTGTTCTTATAACTATTTATTAGAATAATCATTCTCTAACTTCAATAAAGCTTTTTTCATTTCCCTACCCCCATAGAATTGGCCAATATCACCATTCTTTTTAATAACCCGGTGACAAGGAATTATCAAAGGCAAAGGATTGTTTTTACACACCGAACCTACAGCTCTATAAGCTTGAGAATGTCCAGATTCTAAAGCTAATTTAGAGTATGGCCAAGTAGTATTATAAGGAATTGTTCTTAAAGTATTCAATACTTCTCTTTTGAAAATAGAACCTGTTATTTTATAAGGAAAATCAAACTTTTTCCTCTCTCCTGCAAAATACTCCATAATCTGCTTTTGTGCTATCAAGATTGCCTTATCAGGTTCATCCTGATAAAAATCATCAGAATTTATTGTGATATTTATGATTGCATCATCATCTGAAATCAAACTAACAATTCCAAAACTAGAGTGAAAGCTGAATCTTTTCATCATTCAAACCTCCTGATAAATACTTTTACCTTTTCTTCATATTCTTTTTTCTCAGCAAAATATGACATTGCATGAGTTGCATTATTATCTGCTAAAAATATCTCTTTATCGCCATTATACTTTTCATACATCTTTTCTGTATGCCAATACCCAATAAACTCATCTTGTTTACCATGTATAAACAAAATCGGGATAGTAATCCGCTCTAAGTCATTGATAGGTGATATCTCACGCATCCTGACTCCTGTTATAGCTTTCACAAATAAATCGATAAATAAATAGATGAATTTTGGAAGTTTTCTCGCTTTAATCTTTTCTTTAATCAAAAAACTTAAATCACAAAAAGCACAATCACTAATACAAAAATCAACTCTTTCATCAATTGATTTCTCCTGAATTACAGTAGCTGCTCCCATTGATTCACCGTAGGTTCCTAAAAGCTTGATACCCTCAAAGTCAACAAGCGCAACAGTAATGATATCAAACAGATCAAACTTCTCATAATAACCTAAGGTAGTATTCTTCCCTTCACTGTTACCATGAAATCTTTGATCATACATCACCACATTATATCCAAAACCGCTCATCATTCTTGCATACTTTATACAACCATGATGGGTATATGTATGCCCATGAGATAAAACAACAAGCTTGTTCGATGAAGGATTTCTAAAATAATACAATCTCAAACTATAACCAAACCGCGACTTAATCGTTTTTTCTTCTGATAAATTCTTCTGATAAAAGTCAAATAAATCCGAGTCTTTCTCTGATTCTAAAATCTTCGTCTTCTCTAAATCTCTTTTTTTTGGAAGAACAATCGAAAAAGCAATCTGCATACACAAAAACAAAAAAATCAAAAATAGAAAAACAACCGCGATAAATACATATTCCATCTCAATCACTCCAATTTGATTATAGCATTTTTAAAAAGACATCACAATCTAGCTTAGAAAAGAAAAGTCACAAAAGTGACTTATTCTTGCAATAAGCGATAGTATTCTCCCTTTAAATCCATTAATTCCTGATGATTTCCCATTTCAACAATTCCTTCATTACTCAAAACAACAATTCTATCAGTACTCCTAACTGTTGAAAGACGATGAGCTATTACAATTGCTGTTTTATCTCTAATAAGCTCTTCAAAAGCATCTTGAATCAACCTTTCAGTAACATTATCTAAAGCACTTGTTGCTTCATCGAGAATAACTATCTTTGGTTTTTTTAAAAACAGCCTTGCTATAGCAATTCTTTGTTTTTGTCCTCCAGAAAGTTTTATTCCTTTTTCTCCTGTAATTGTATCATATCCATTTTCCAAACTTATGATAAAATCATGAATTTTTGCATTTTTACAAGCATCAACAATCTCATTGTCAGAGGCCTCAGGGTTCCCATATAAGACATTATCTTTAATCGTTCCGTAAAATATAAAAACATCTTGCTGCAGATGGCCAATAGCTCTTCTAAGTGAATATACATCATAACTCTTGATATTAATATCATCAATCAATACTTCACCAGAATTGATATCATAAAATCTTGGAACAAGCTTAGATATCGTTGACTTACCCACACCGGTTTCACCGATAAGACCAATTTTTTCTCCTGGTCTAACAATTAAACTGAAGTTTTTCAAAACTTGGTTTTTATCTTTTCCATAGTTAAAATTTACGTTTCTAAACTCGATTTTCCCTTGAGGTTCAATCAGCTTTGTTGCTTCATCTGATGATTTTATTTTTGGTTCTATTTGCAATATCTGATAGAACTTTTCAAAACCAGAGGATCCTCTTTGAATTTGTTCCATCATTGATATAAGTCTATTTATTGGTCTAGTAAGAAAACTGATATAGAGATAGTAAGTGAAAAGATCTACGTAATCAATCAACTTCCAAAAAACAAAAACTCCACCAACTACCAATAACATCAAGTTAAGCATATTCAAGAAGAATTGATTTCCAACATGGAAAATTCCCATCTCCTTATATGCTAATCGCGAAGAATTGGCATATGTATCATTGATGTCTTCAAAGCGATCCAATTCAAATTCTTCATTATTATATGCCTTTGTCAGGCGGATTCCCGAGATTGAATTTTCAATCTTACTATTGAGTTCTCCATGAGTCTTCCTAACAATTCTTTGGGCATCTAACATCTTCTTTCTACGCCACCAAGAAAAGATGACAATAACGACTACTAAAGAAAAAATTATAATCGTTAAATATATGTTGATAAAAGACAAATAAATAAAAGAACCAATAAACATAATCCCTGATATAAATAGATCTTCTGGCACATGGTGACTCATCTCTGATATATCATGAAGATGATTCGTAATATAACTCATCAATACCCCTGTTTGATAATCATCATAAAACTCATAATCCATCTCTTCATACTTCTTAAAAAGATCCCTTCGCATATCTCTTTCGATAAAAACACCCATCATATGACCATTATACATGACAAAATAATTCAATCTCGCTCTGATCAAATAAATAAAGAAAAGACCCATTCCTATATACAAAACCATATTAACTCTTTCATCGGGAATATAATCATTTAGTATAACTCGTAAAGCAATTGGGTACAACAAATCAATCATCGACATCAATAATGCACACAGCATATCTAAAAAGAAGATTTTCTTATGATTTTTGTAATAACTGACAAACTTCTTAAACATAACTTCCTCTTTTCTTTCTCAAAACTAAGCGATGACTTTTTAACTCTTCAATTTTATTGACCAAAAATATAAAAACCAAAAGTATTACCAATGCTTTAACTATTGAAGAGATATTTAATGACCACCATATACCCTCTTCTGCTAATGTCTTTGTTAAAATAATAACCAAAGGCACTCTTAATGAATTTCCGATAATCGATGTAATCGAAGGTATGAATGATTTAGCAATTCCATTGAAAAAACCAGTACCAATCCCTTCAATGATCATAAAAACCTGACTGATAGAGATAATTTTAAGATAGTTTATTCCATAATTTACAGTAATAGGGTCATCGATAAATATCCTCATCAATGACTCAGGAATTATAACCAAGATCGCTGTAATAATCAAAGCATAAGGAATCAAAACCAAAGAAATTGACCAAACACCTCTTTTAATCCTAGCATACTGCTTAGCTCCAAAATTCTGCCCTACAAAAATAGTAATCGCTGTTTGAAATCCTCCTGATATCATCCAAGTAAGCTGCTCAACCTGAACACCTACTCTTTGAGCAGCAACAACATTTCCGCCATAAAGATATATTTCTCTTGCGATATATATTGATATAGCCGTAAAGAAAATAGATTGAACACCAGCAGGCAAGCCAACTAACAGAATCTTCTTGATAGCTGATAAATTAAAGTTGCTGAAATGGAAAATCTTAAGTTTCGGATTATGCTTTTTATAAACAAAATAAAATATCGTTAACGTAAAAAATTGCGCTGTTACTGTTGCAATAGCTGCTCCTTGAATTCCTAATTTAAAACCAAGAATTAAAATCGGATCCATTATCATATTAAAAACAAAACCAATTGCCAATATCTTTAAATTGATTCTTGTTTGACCCAAACCTTCATTAATAGCGATAAAACCATTATTGATGAACTGAATAAAGATAAAACCGCCAATAATTGGGATATACATCAAAGCATATTCAACGATTTGAGCAGATTGGATATTGAATATTCCCAGAAATTGCTCTTTAAAAAGCAATACAAGAATTGAGAAAACAACCCCAAAAAAGACTTGAAGCATCAAGCCGTTTGTTGCAAATACATTGACTTTATCAATTTCATTTTCTCCCACAGCATGAGATACTTTTACGCTTGTTCCTATCTTAGCAATCAATATAAACCCAAAAGCAAACCACGTCAAATATGATGCTGTTCCTACCGCGGCAACTGCACTTGTTTCTACCATTCCAATTTTATCAACTCTACCAATCCAAAACATATCGGTTAGATTATAAGCAATCTGTGATAGGGCTGTCAATAGAATAGGAAATGCTAACATCAATAATTTTCCAAGAATCGGTCCTTCGGTTACCTTATACAAAGTCTTCATATTAAATATACTCCATGCACTTTAAAAGAACCCTTTTACAGGTTCTTAATTTTCTTTTTCAAGTAAAAAGGTTGCTTCCATATCTGCTGTTGATAATGCAAAAGCCAAAGGGAATTTCTCAAAAGCACTGCCAACATTTCTAATGTTTTCTGTATCTGAAAAACCCATATGATATCTTATCGCAAAGGCTTCATCTCTTAAAAGCTTCATAAATCCGGTAATAATGTAAACAGACTTTTCCCCATGCCCATAAGGTAAATCATCTTCAAAATCATAACTAGGTACTTGAACCCATTTTCCCGTTTTATCCTTAACATTGCGATAACCCTTCTTATATACATTAATCTTACATAAGTCATGCAACAAAGCGACTAAAGCAATCGTCTCATCAGAATATTCGAGTTTATAGGTATCTTTAACTCTTGGTCGGTTGAGATAATCCTTTAAACATTCATAAACGTTAATAGAGTGTTCAACTAGTCCACCTTCTTTGGCAAGATGGAATCTTGTAGAACAAGGGGCATCAAAGAAATCACTCTTAGAAGACAACAGAAATGCCAATAGATCACTTGCACCATCGCGCTTTATATATCTATTGAACAACTCAATGAACTCTTCTTTTTTTGTCATAACATTTCTCCGTATACAGCAATGCAATCGACATCATAATCTAAATCGTCCAAAGTTACTCTAATCACTACGTCGACAATTTCCTTAACTTTATATAAAGTTTGGTCGCTTAAGTCTTTAATAATGTAACCCAATTTAATATCATTGTCTTTTCTTTCTCCATAAAAGACAAAGATATCATCTTCAATATATCTTTTAGCATGCTTTGGTAATAGTTCGTCAATCAATTTTGCTTTATCCATATTTTCCATAATGACAAACTTATAAGGATTCTCTAAGTTGAATCTTCTTCTTAAACTATCTTTGAGAAGATTTCTTTCAACTGAGTTTCTTGCTGATTTATAAGTTGTTTTAGCTCTATCAGCGATTTGTAAACCGATGTTTTTTATCTTATCTTGAATACTTCGAACTTTTTTCATAATCCACCTTAAAATAATCCTATTATTAATTCATCAATGACATCCATGTTTTCAAAAGCACCTTTTTTTGGTAAACCAGGCATTGTCATTACATTACCTGTTAAAGCAACAATAAATCCTGCCCCTAGTGATGGTTTAAACTCTCTTACAGTAATCGTAAAATTCTCTGGTCTGCCCTTTAAAGCGGGATTATCTGTAAGTGATAATGGTGTTTTAGCCATACAGATTGCTAACTTATCCCAACCGAATCGCTTAAACATCTCTATCTGTTGCTTAGCATAATCGCTGAACTCTACTTCTTTCGCTCCATATATTTTTTTAGCAATAGCTTCAACCTTATCTTCAATTGTCATATCAAGTTGATAAAGAGGTTGATTTTTTGTTTGTTCTTTTGCTAATTCTTGGACTTTTCTAGCTAAATCAAGTCCACCTTCGCTACCTTTAGTAAACACTTCAGATAATGATATCGGATGATTATTAGCTTTGGCAAAATCCATAATAGCATCAATCTCTGCTTTTGAATCTAAATAAAATCTATTTAAAGCTATTACATAAGGTACATCAAATTGATTTATACTATCAATGTGTTTCTCTAAATTTGCTAATCCTGCTTTTACAGCTTCAACATTCTCTTCATTCATCAGAGCTTCACTTACACCACCATGTAGTTTTAAAGCTCGAATCGATACAACTAAAACTATAGCGCTTGGCATTGTATCCATTGTTCTCATTTTAATATCTAAGAATTTCTCCATCCCTAAATCCGCCCCAAAGCCAGCTTCAGTAACAACAAAATCCGCTGCTCTTGAGGCAAAATCAGTCGCAATGATTGAATTGCATCCATGAGCTATATTTGCAAAAGGTCCTCCGTGGATAAGTGCTGGTGTTCCTTCTAATGTTTGAACGATATTAGGTTTTATTGCATCTTTCAATAACATAGTCACTGCTCCAGCAACTAATAAATCTCCTACAGTCACTGGGGAATCAGACTCATCATAAGCTACAACCATTTTAGAAATTCTCGTCTTTAAATCATCAAGATTCTTTGAAAGACATAAAACTGCCATAACCTCTGATGCAACAGTAATATCAAAAGCATCAAACCTAGGTGTTTCTTTTTTCATTGAGAGTCCGACTTGAACTTTTCTTAGAGATCGGTCATTCATATCTAAAGCTCTTTTCCAAATAACCTTATCTGGATTAATCTTTAAATCATTGCCATGAAATAAATGATTATCGATTACAGCGCTAATAAGATTATTTGCAGCGGTTATAGCGTGAATATCCCCGGTGAAATGAAGATTGATATCTTCCATTGGCACAACCTGTGCATATCCTCCTCCAGCCGCTCCTCCCTTAACTCCCATAACAGGGCCTAAAGAAGGCTCTCTTAATGCAATAATCGTTTTATTACCTAGTCTAGCTAAAGAATCTCCCAAACCAATTGTTGTTGTTGATTTTCCTTCCCCAGCCTTGGTCGGATTAATAGCAGTAACCAAAACTATCTTTCCTCTTTTGTTGCTCGCTAAACGATTGATTGCTTCAAAACTGATTTTAGCTTTATACTTTCCATATAATTCTAAATCATCTGGTTTCAAAGAAATCTTACTTGCTATTTCTTCAATTTTTGACATCTTTGCTTTCTGAGCAATTTCTAAATCTGTTAACATTATAAACTCCTCTTTTCATTTAAGTTCTAATTGGGTAATACTGTCTACTTGAATATTTTGAGGCAAAAAATCAATAGGAATAATCTTTTTTACTTTGTACAACTCATTTAATAAAGCTATATTCTTAGCTAGAGTTGATGGATTGCTTGATACATAGATAATCTGTTTTGGTTTAGCTTCTAAAATAAGAGCAATCAATTGATCAGAAATACCTGATCTAGGCGGGTCTAGAATCAACAAATCTGCATAGATTGATCTTTCTATCAAAGCTTGTAAAGCCGTTTCAACATGTTTAGCAATAAATTTAATGTTTTCAAGTCCGTTTAGTTTTGCATTAATTGAAGCATCTTTTATTGCCTCCATTGAATAATCAACTGCGTAAACTAAATTCACCGATTTAGCTAATAGTAAAGAGTATCTTCCTGCATTACAATAAAAGTCAAAGACTACTGATTTATCGCTTATATTTGCTATTTTCTCAATAGTTTTCTCTATATTATCCACTTGTTTTAAATTTGCTTGATCAAAAACTGCTGGTGAAATCTTAAGTTTAAATCTCTCTGATAACACTTCAATCTTATCCGTTCCAGCTAATAGCATCATTTGATTTCTCATGGGATTGTTGCTAGAAGAATCATCTATTGAGTAACTGATTGATTTCACATCTGCTAAATCACTCAGAAGTTCATTTGCTAGCTCTTTCAAAACCGAATGATACCTTCTCACTACAAAAACAACACTAGCGCTTTTTGTACTTAAAGACAAATTAACTAATAATCTTAGAAGTATTCCTTCTTGATTGCGATTATCAAAAGCTTTTTGCTTATATTTTCTCATCAGTTTTAAACAATGTTGATTAATCAAATCTACTTCTTTCATATTAACAACACATTCATCAACAAAAACAAATTGACTTGATTGCACTTTAAAATAGCCTAAAGCCAAACCAAAATTAGTGTTTCTAAAAACCATTTCAGATCTATTGCGATAGCAATATGCTTCTTCCATTTCCAATGTTTTGTTAATCTCTAGTTTCTCTATATTGATACTAGTATACCTTCGTAAAGCTTGTTTAATGATTGATTGCTTTATCTTCAATTGCTCTAGATAATCGATATGTTGTAATTGGCAACCATCACAATCATCAAAAAACTTACATTTAGGAGTAACTCTCTTTTTAGAAAACCGATCTATTTCAATTATACTACCAATTGCATAATTACTAAAAGTCTTTACTATTTCGACATTAACTGTTTCCTTCAAAATAGATCCAGGAACAAAAACGGCGACGCGGTTATAATAACCAACTCCTTCACCATTGATCCCTTGTTTTCTAATATCTAATTTTATTCTATCTCCTATATTTAGATTCATCGATTAAATCTCCTATATTCATTATAACAAAAACAAACGAAAATTAATAGATATCAAAAAAACAAGACCATTAAATGTCTTGTTTACTGTTTTTCATCAACCGTATATGTATTAACGAACTTTTTGAGCAAATGCTTTACAGCTAAGTTATCTAGCGACTCAAAATGCGATAATATCTCTTTAGTTTCCTCTTCGATATCTTTCCCATTTTCGAGTTTCTCAATAAATATTTTCTTATTTGCAGTCTTGATATGGTGTTCCATATCAACTAATAATTCTTCAAAAAGCTTCTCACCTGGTCTTAGTCCTGTATACTGAATCTGGATGTCAATATAAGGTTTGAGTCCAGAAAGCATAATCATCTTTTCAGCCAAATCAAGTATTTTAGTTGGTTCACCCATATCAAGAATAAATATTTCTCCACCTTTAGCAAATACTGCAGATTGCAAAATCAATCCTACTGCTTCAGGAATTGTCATAAAGAATCTAGTAATATTCTTATCCGTTACTGTAACTGGACCGCCATTAGCAATCTGTTTCTTAAACAAAGGAACAACAGAACCATTAGACCCCAAAACATTTCCAAACCTTACAGCTGAGTAATTGGTTTTTTCAGAAGCTTTGTCAAAGCATTGAATCAGCATTTCCGCATATCTCTTCGTAGCCCCCATCACATTAGTTGGCCTTACAGCCTTATCTGATGAAACCAAAACAAATTTCTTTACCTCGTATTTTGCGGAAAGTTTACAAATATTATATGTACCTAAAATATTAGTTCGTATCGCTTCTACAGCAGAAGCTTCCATCAATGGCACATGTTTATAAGCTGCGGCATGAAAAACATAATCAGGAAGATAGTTTTTCATTATGTCCTTCATTCTCAAATAATTGTAAACTGAACCGATTTGAACTTTCATGTCCAACTTCTTCAAATTATTCTTCATACCATTGAAGCTAAGTTCAGTAATTAAATCATAAACTCCGTTTTCATATATATCAACCAACAAGATTGATTGTGGTTTATAATTGATAATCTGCCTTACTAACTCAGAACCAATAGAACCACCAGCCCCAGTAACCATTACTTTTTTGCCCTTAATGAATTCACCAATACCAGTTGTATCTAATTCAACCTTCTCTCGTGACAATAAGTCTTCGACATTAACATCTAAAAGTTTTTTTGGTGGTTCATTTGTATATTCCTTTAATTGAGGTATTCTTTTTATTTTAACTGGTTTTTGAACAATGAGGTTGATAATCTCTTGAAATCTCTCAGGCTCGATATTTGCTATGGCAATCACAACTTCTTTAATATCCAATGTGTCAATGATATCATTTATTTCTGATATCGGCCCAAATATCGGATATCCTGATAAAATGTTACCAATCTTTGCATCATCATCATCGACAAAGCCTACAACATCGTTAAATAAGATTGCGTTGTTTCTTAATTCATTTAAAACTATCTTCCCTCCTGCACCAGCACCAATTATTAATGTTCTTTTGCCATTAACAAAATACTTTTTAGGGAAAAACATTCTAAACAATCTTTTGATAATTCTCGGTGCAACCGCCAGGAATACTTCACACAAGGTCGTAAACACCAAATACATTTCTGGAATAAAATCAAGAGTTGGAACTACTAAAGTAATAAATCCGATGACAATATTTGTCAAGATAACAACAACCGAAATTCTTACTACCTCATCAAGCCCAACATTAACAAGAATTAAATGATATAATTTAAAAACATAATAGAAAATAAGCTTCAAAATAATAACCAAAGGTAACATCAAAAGGGCATTTCTATAATCAAATCCTGATACTTGAGTGAACTTAAGTACGAATATCGCAAAACAATAGGTTAATGTTATACCAAGGACATCAATAACCATAAATCCAATGCGGTGTTTGTTGATTATTTTATTAATTGTTTTCTTAACATCCGTTCTCATATCTTACCCCTCTATTTGACAATATACTATTCTATCATAACAAAAAAATTTTATCAACAAAACTACAAATAAGTTTTTAAAAACATAAAAAAAACCTTGATTTTTCAAGGCTTAATATATATTAGTTTGACTCAATATCTTCAATATCAAAATAGAAAAGCACTCCGCCATCCACATTTCTTACCCCAAAATCATAGCCTAAAGTTTCGAGAATTGTCTTGACAATCGACAATCCCAGTCCCTGACCTCCATATGATCTTGTTCTAGCTTTATCAACTTTATAGAATGATTCCCATATATTGTTTATTTCTGTTTCAGGGATGTTATTTCCTGAATTTTCAACGTTTACCCTTACTGTAGTATCATTGATTTCCTCAGTATAGATCTTTATCAATCTCTTACCATCAATGTGGTTGATTGCATTAGAAATGTAATTACTTAACACAGATTCCAACTCTTCATAATCTGAGTTTATCACTTTATCAAAGATATTAATATCAAGACTTATCTGCTTTTCTTTCAACATCAAACCAAAAAGTTTTACCGTGTCTTCAATCAACCTCTTAATCGAGAATCTTTTAAACTTGAACTGCTTAGTTCCACTTTCAATTTGTGATAGATTCAATAAATCTTTGACTAATACATTCATTTTATGTGTTTCATCTAGAATTATCTCAACATACTCATTTCTTGACTCTTCTTGTAAATCAATCAACTTTAAAGCTTCTGCATATCCCATAATCAAAGTCAATGGAGTCTTTAATTCATGAGAAGCATTAGCTATGAACTCTTTTCTTAACTGGTCTACTTTATTCTTATGCAATATTTCTTTTGCTAGTTTTTTGTTAGTAAGCTGCAACTCGCTTATCGCCTTTTCCAACTGGTAACTCATTTTGTTGATGCTATAACCCAAGTCTCCAATTTCATCATCTAGTTTTACATCAATCTTCTTGGAAAAATTAAGTTTCGATATCTCATCAGCCACAAGATTAATCTCTAGGATAGGGTTAGTAAATTGATAACTTAGAAAGTACATAATCAAACCAGATAGAATCATAAAAATAAAACCGATTAGAATTGTAAATGAGTTGAAGATTCTAATACTATCCTCGATTGAACTAAATGTTATTGTTGATAAATAAAATAGGTTTTTTCCAGTATCAGTTTGTGTAGCGGCTAATAGACCAAGCATCTGATAGTTATCGCTAGGACTATAAATCTCAGAATTAACATCAATCAGGTAAGCGGTAAAGTTGTTATCAATTTTTACCTTGCTTCCAAACGCCAACTCTCTTTGATTCATAATGCTTAAGTTATACTCCACAATCATCTTATTAAGTATTTGCGGTGGAATGGCATATTGTGATCCATATATCCGGTTATATAAGTTTGGTATAGTAAAAAAATCTCCTACTTCAATGTTATTAGGAACTTCAGTAGTTTGAAGCAAAATATGAACATTAAGATTATATCTGCTTTCTAAATCAAGCATTTCATTTGGCAAACTAGAATCATTTACATCTAGTGCTTTAATCTCTTGAAAAGAATCAATCAAGGAACTTTGTCGGTTATGGATATAGTAATTTTTCAAAAAGGTATTATTCAGAATTATCAAAGCAACGATAAATCCTAGAATAATACCATAAGTAAGTAAGAATAATTTTGATCTAATTGTTGATTTCATTCTCTAAATCCAAGCGATACCCTACACTCCTAACGGTTGAGATATAGTAAGAAAATTTCCCAAGTTTTGCTCTCAGTTGTTTAATGTGAGTATCAACAGTCCTTAAATCACCGAAATAATCATAATTCCATACAGCATTAAGTATTTTGTCCCTAGACAAAGCAATTCCTTTGTTATCGATAAAATATCTTAATAATTCAAACTCCTTAGGAGTAAGATTAATCAGTTCTCCCTCAACATAAACCTTTCTTGCAGAAAGATTGATTTTTATCTCACCGAAATTAATCTCGCTCAAATCTGAACTCGACTTTAAGATAAGTTTACTTACTCTAGCAACCAAAACACTAGGAGAAAACGGTTTGGTAACATAATCATCCGCTCCCAGTTTAAACCCCTTTAGTTGATCATATTCATCGCTTCTAGCAGTAAGCATAACGACGGGAATTGTCATAAACTCCCTGATTCTCTCTAAAACAAACCAACCGTCATATTTTGGCATCATAACATCTAATATAACTAAATCGATTTTTTTTCCTGATTCAAAAAGCATTTCTAAAGCTTCTTCACCGTCTGCGGCTTCGAATACTTTATATCCTTCTCTTGTCAAAAATTCAGCAACCAATTTCCTGATTCTAAACTCATCATCAACAACTAAAATATAAGTGTTCTTCATAAAAACATCACATCCTAATCAAAAATAAAATTCAATATACCCACTAAGGGGAGTAAAGTATATTGAATTAGTATTATTATAAAAAACTATTATGTTGAAATTGTGAAGTGCTAATTAAAAAGCTCCCTGTTATTAAAAATTGAATCAATTTTTTCTTTAGAAAATTTTTTAACCAACACATTGTAAGCATCCAACAATCTATTCTCTCTAAACGTATGGACATCAGAAGCAATAAAGTCAATTAAACCTTCTTTAATCAACTTAAAAAGAAACTTGTTTGTTGCTTTATTTGATTCCTTAGTAAAGCCATCTGCATTTACTTGAATCTTTGCTCCCATTTTTCTCATTATCCGATAATCTTCTATCTCCTTAACATTAATGTATCTCTCTGGATGAGCAATTATCGGAATGTAGCCCTTTGCTTTGAAGTTGAAGATAGCCTCTGAAATCAGCCAATCACTCTCTTCAACATCAAATTCAATTAAAACATAATTTCCATATAGCGGTACACATCTGTTATTCTCAAGATTATTAAAAATAGTTTTATCATAATAAATCTCATTACCTAGATAGAGATTAATATTAAGATTCTCTTCCTTTATTTCAGTTTTTAGTCTATCAAAAATTACCAAATTCTCTTCATAATGACTAAGATAATTCAAATTCTTCATATAATGTGGAGTTAAAAACAAATCTGTCACTCCCATCAAAGCTGAAGCTTTCACCATCTCTTTTGCTTGTAAAAAATTGGTTGCTCCATCATCAACTCCAGGCAAAATATGCGTATGGATATCAATCATGTGAATCACCGTTTAGTTTTCTTGAGAATAGTAGTAATAATTATAATGTGATCTAGTCTTTCTGACATCCATATTAGCCAAAACAGCCCCAATAACATTAGCTTTGTTTTCTTTCAATTGCTCAAGCGCAGCTTTCGATTGTTCTTTCTTTGTTTGATTATAAGCAACAACATAAACTACTCCATCAACGAAATTGCTAATAAGCAAAGCATCTGTAACTGTTAATACTGGAGGAGAATCGATGATTATATAATCATATCTTTCTCTTAGATACTCAACCAAATCACTGACTTTTTTTGATTGCAATATAATATGCGGAGTTGAAAGTCTGTTTCCAGATAAAAGTAAATCAACATTTGATTCATCGTGAATAATCAATTCTTCTATCGGTTTATCATTGACTATGAAATCATAGAAACCGATATCATTCGCTTGATGAAAAGCCCTGTGAATCTTAGGTCTTCTCAAGTCGAAATCGAGAATGATAACTTTCTTTCCTCTTTCTGCATAAACGCTAGCAAGATTGATTGCTGTAGTAGTCTTTCCATCCTGTGGTGTTGGCGAGGTGATTTGCATTACTCGATAAGGATTATCCAAACCAGACATTCTAATATTGAGTTCTAGTTTTCTATATGCCTCGGACTCCGGAGCGTTAGGAGTTTCGATAACAACATTCTTATATTCAAAATATTCCATCTAGTCCACCAACTTCCTTTCCTTCATCGTTCCTGGAACGGCAGCAATAACCTTAAGATTGAGATGTCTTTCCAACTCATCAATGCTTTTATACTTGTTATTAAAAAACTCTTTAAGGAATACAACACCTAAAGCAACAATGCCTCCTAGAATCACACTGATTGCTACATTGAGCATCTTGTTAGGTGAACTTGCAACAATAGGAAGTTTTGCTTCATCAAGAACTTTAAGTTTATTTTGCAATAAAACATAAGGTTCGCTGTCATCATTAGCAATTTCAATAGAGTTTGCAACTAAGGTGTTTGCTATAGATTGTGCCATAAGAGGTGACTCATGTTCAACTCTGATATGAATAATCAATACTTGCGTTATCGTTGAAACGGAAATCGAATTCTTAATCGAATTAACACTTGATTCTAAATCTGGAATATCCGCTTTCACACTTTCTAAAACCTTATTAGAGACAATAAACTCCTTATAAGTACCAATCAAGTTATTTGCGATGACAATCGCAGATTGTTCGTTTGTTCCTGTAGCTTCCACATCTACTTGAACAATTAAAGATGTTTCTGCAGTATACTTTGGTGTCACCACAACAAAAGTATATACTACACCAATAATAGTTATCCACATGGTAATGATTAAAATCAGAGCAATGTTCTCCCATACAATTCTAAATAAATCTTGGAGACTAATGCCCTGTTCTTCCTCAATTCTTTGTTGATCAATATATTCGTTCATAATTAACTCCTCGCCTGTTATTCTCTAAATTATTATATAACAAATACCAAAATAAAACAACAATTAAACTCTATCTAAATGTCGCCAAACCAATAAGTAAGGCGATAAAACCAAAGACAAAATTATATACATAGAAGAAACCTAATTTTCCTCTTCTAAACCAGATAAAAACTAATCTTAAAGCGAAATATGTCGTTACCAAACTTACTCCAAATCCAATCAGATAGTACAAATACTCTATCGCACTTTCAACCCCTAAATTAGAAAACAATGCTCCGTTCTCACTACTAAAACATTGCTGAATAATTGAACCAATAGAAATCGGTATATACATTAGAAAAGTAAACTTAAGAATTGAGTCCATTGATATCTTTCTCTTCAATCCAGCAGCAGTTGTAATGCCCAGTCTGCTCAATCCCGGAAAAAGCGCAAATGTTTGAACAATACCTATGAAAACCGAGTCTTTATAAGTCAAATTTAAGTTAACGTTTGCATTAGTAGAGTTTCTAACAAAATAAAGAATTGTTCCTGTCGCCAATGCACCTATACCCACAGCTATGAAAGTATAGTTATCATATAAAGAAGATACCGCTCCACTAAGCAAGAAACCAAAAAAAGCTATGGGAATAATTGCAACAATTATATCTTTAATGTATTGATAATTCTTATTGACTTCTTTTGTTCTTACTTTCTTAAACACATATCTATAACTATCAACAATCAATTCTTTAACATCTTTTCTTAAGAAATAAACAACTGCAACCATCGAACCTAAGTTCAGTATTATCAAGAACAAGACATTAGTATCGACATCTAAACTAAGAAACTGTTTCACAAAAGCAACATGTCCACTTGAAGATATCGGTAATACTTCTGTTACTCCTTGGATGAATCCAAGCAGTATATATTTAAACAACTCTAATAAAATCTCCATTTTTCACCCTTTCAAGGACTTAAATAAGATAAAGAACAACTGCAAGCAAACCTACTGCAAAACAGTAATAGCTAAAATATCTAATTCTTCCACTCCTAAAAATATTGAATATTAGTTTATAAGCAATCATTGTAGCAAACACTGCTCCTACAAAAGCGAATAGATAATAAATTAAAATCTCAACAGATAAAGCTGAAAAATCTGAACTTCCTACGTCTGTTATCATAAACAACAATGAAGCAAGCGAAATCGGAATATACATCAAGAAAGAAAAATTTAAAGCAGTATCAATTCCTAAACCTCTTTTTAAAGCCGTTGAAGTCGTCATCCCTGACCTTGATATCCCCGGGAAAATAGCTACAGCTTGAGCCAAACCAATAAATAATACATCATACCAATTGAGATAAGTACTCCCTCTTTTCAAATGGACCTTACTAACAAAATAGATCACTGTTCCCGTGACTAACAAACCTACTCCAGCTAATAATATATCATATGTAGCCATTGCGCTATCAATCAAATCACTCATCAATAAACCAAATATTCCAGCAGGAATACTGGCAACTAAAATTTTTGAGAAAAATATGTAATTTTGATAATTCTTTTCTCTCAATGAAGGCTTGAAAATATAAACTAAAAATGAAGAGCCCAATTCAAGCAATTTCTTAAAATAGATGATAATAAAGGCTAATAAAGAGCCTGTATTCAAAAGTATTAAAAAAATCAAGTTTTCATCCATCTCAATACCCAATAAAGCTTTAAAAAGCTCTACATGACCACTTGATGAGATTGGCAAAACTTCAGTAATTCCTTGAACAATCCCTAAAAATAAATACTTAATCAACTCAATAAACGACATTTTAACCACACTCCAGTAAAATTTTTATGAAAAGAAAAAGCCAACTATAATCGGCTTTTCCTAGATTACTTGTTATACTCAGTCATCCATAAACCATGTATGTTGCAATACTCGTAAACTTTAATAGTTTCTTCGAAGTCTACTTTGAAATCTGCAGAAGGTTCTTCATTCGGATTAAAAGTCTTAATGTAATATCTATCGCCGTTTTCAATAAATATCCATTGGATAAAATGCTTTTCAAGCATCGGATGAGTAACTGAACCTACCTTTACATTTATCATGCCATTATCAATATCTGTAACAACCGGAAGGTGTTTCTCATTTCCTTCTTCAGAGACTTTTGGTTTAAGTAAAACCATCTCTTCATTGCAACATACTAAAGTTGAATCAACTGGATATGTATAGCATATCCTTTTACATTGCTTACAAAAATAAATATTCATGCCTTCCCTCCTTAATCTATCAAACTAATGTTATCACAAATACAATACTATTTAAAGACAATACACTAAAAAACATTAATTCTTAGTTTTTTTGCTCCGATACATCAAAATAACAAACATTGTAACACAGTAAACCAAACACCCAAATAAAGCTATTAATTCAAATAAACCTTCATAAGACTCTCCATATCCAAGTGATGGCAACATCAAAAATCCAAATAATGGCAAAGCCATTGTTATTGCCGTTCCAGAACCTAAAACCATTTCTTCTGCGACTGGACTCTCAAGATTTCTATCTAACCCTTTTAATAATGCAATACCAGTCGAAGCAACTCCAGCTAACATTCCAAACAAACCAACAAAATACTCATCCTGATAGTTCGGATAGACACGTTTTGTAATATAGCGAACATAGAATAAAGTTGCAAATCCCCCAATCATCGAAATCAAAATCAACAAGAAACCAAATTCCGATATAAAGTCAATTGTAATCGTCAAAACAGCACCAGCAATCATAAAATTAAAACACATAGAACTAATATTAGACAAGATATAATCGTTTGTCATGAATTTAATATTAACACCTTTGACAGATAATTTCTTAAGAATAATCTTATATAACAAAGCATACCCAATACCGATGATAAAATTAAATCCTGACATCAGATTGAAGATAGTTTGACCAATCGAACCAAGTGGCAACAAAATCCCTTCAAACAATAATAAGGTAAGCCAAACAAGCATATAAATCACACAGACTATAACTACCTGAACAGTTAAACCGTCCAAAACAGAGATTTCCTTAACCGTATCTATTTCAATCGTAGTCTTTTCAATTGAATCATCCCAGTATCTCTTAGTTTTTTCAATACCTCTTCTTCTCGATAACACATTGATAGCTAAAACACCAATAGTTCCTCCAAAAACAAAACCGAGAAATGCATAAGATGCTCCTAAAGCTACACCATGGCCATTAAGCATATCACTCCACATTCCACCAAAACTTGTCGCTAATCCAGGGCCTTGTCCAAATCCAAGCGGTAAAAGCATGCCCGCACCAACAAATTTATCATTGAAGAATAACAAAACTAATAAAATACCAATAAAACCCTGCAATGCATAAGTAGACGTAATTACCATCCCTGTTGACCATACTTTTTTCTTGCTTTCAGTTTTATTCTGTTTTAAAGTCAAAGTGATAAAACCAAGAGCCAAGGCGTGATAGACTATTGCGGTCATTACTTCAACATCAATCTGATATGACCCCGGAATAAACACACTTGAAAACAACAAACCAACAACACCACCAAGCAGTGCTGTTGGTAAAACTATTCGATTCAAGAATGGAACATATTTTTTAAGTAATTTTCCAACAAAAAGCAACACTCCTATAAGCAAAAAATAAATAATGATATCCCAATTTCCCATACTATTTTTCCCCCTTTAGATATTTAATAGCGTCGTATATTAGCAATGGATCATTCAATTTGAAAAGATATGTATCCTTTCCATAATCAAATGATACTTCATTTTTTCTTGTCAAAGTCAATCCGATAATCTTATCTAATTCAAACAAAAACTCTTTCATTCTATTTTGAACAAAAAGTTGCTTATTAACAAGTTCAATATCAGCATAACCCATTTCTTGAGATTCTAGTTCTGTCATATCGACTTTAAACATCGAACCAAAAGTATAGATTACTTCCTTCAATATCAAAGGCAATTGAGATTTTTGAAGTTTATCCCAAGCAACTAGATTGTCAAACTCTAATCCCGTTAATAAACTATAATGATTAAAAGAAGCAATCAAACCGCAGTTATCACAAAAAATATCATTATTCTTAGTTTTAATTGTTTGATGTTTTTTGCATTTTGGACAGTAATATATATATTTCTCTAATCCTAACGCTCTTTTCTTAGCTTTATAACTATATCTAAATTCTCTATTCCAATCAAAATCATTGAATTTCAAGGCAGCAACTAGTTTCTCGAATATCTCATCTAATGAATAGTTATCAAGTTCATCGCCTTTAAACAGTCTATAATAATTCAACTTGATTAACCCTCTTTTAGTAGATACATCACCCCATCTAGGCATAGTAAGATAAGCACCGTTTGTCAAACAGATTACGATATCCAATTTAAACTTCTTTAATAGTTTCACTGTTGAGAAAGGAATTACACTTTGTTCTCCAAATAAAGATGCGTTTCCTTCTGGAAACAACATTATTCCTCTGCCATTCTTGACAACTCTCATCATCTCTCTAATTGTTGAAATATCGTTTTGCCCTTTTCGCTTTGGAATAGCGTAAATCATCTTTGTTAACAAAAATTTCATCATTCTATTTGTAAAGGCAAATGAGTTTATTATTGGATATGGATATCTCTTTAAAAAAATAGATGTAAATAAACCATCCTGAAGACAAGCATGATTTCCTATTAAAAAATAAGGATCCGTCCTCTTTGGATTAAAATCATTAAAATCTACAATAATATTGAATTTTATCCGATAATAAATCTTTAGGAGAATCCTTAATAGTGTCTCTTTTATGCTCAAAATATCACGACCTTGTAAGAATTATATCATAAATAGAGTCATTATCTCAATAAGACTCATATAAATTGATAATAATTAATCAAACGAATAATAGATATAGTAATTATTTGATATAATATAAGAGGTTAAGGAGGAAAATATGACTAACAAGAATAATGATGTATTTGATAAAATAAAGAGTTTTCAAAAAGCTGAAATAACAGAGTATTATATCTACCAAAAGATTGCAAAAAAAGAGAAAAATCAAGATAACAAAGATATTCTTCTCTCAATTGCACAAGATGAATTAAAACACTATAAAATGTGGGAAAAAGTAACTAACACCTCAATTAAACCGAGTAAATGGAAGATATTTATCTACTCAATATTGAATTTCATATTTGGTTATACCTTTACATTAAGAGTTATGGAACGCAGTGAAGAAAACGCGATAAAAGTTTATTCTGAACTAAATGATTATCAAGATATCATTAACAAGATTACCCTAGAGGAAGAAGAACATGAAAACAAACTCTTAAATCTTTTAGATGAAGAGAGATTAAATTATGTTGGTTCAATGGTTTTAGGTTTAAATGATGCCTTAGTAGAACTTTCAGGAACTCTAGCTGGTTTGACATTTGCTTTTGCAAACACTTCATTAATAAGTTTGAGTGGATTGATTACCGGTATAGCTGCTTCTTTATCAATGGCAGCAAGTGAATACTTATCAGCAAAAGCAGATAATGACAAGAACGCTCTTAAATCCGCCCTCTATACAGGCAGCGCATATATCATTACAGTCGCTATACTGATTCTGCCTTACTTGCTGATTAAAAACCCTTATATCTCATTAGCAATTATGTTGAGTTCCGTGGTATTCATTATTTTCTTTTTTAATCTATATATTTCGATAGCGAAGAATCTTAATTTCAAAAAACGTTTCTTCCAAATGGCAATAATTTCTTTAGGAGTTGCTGTTCTCTCATTTGGCATAGGTATCGCAATTAAATATTTCTTAGGAATTGAAGTTTAAAAAAAGCAAGCAGGTTTAATTGCTTGCTTTTTTATCATTCAAATATTTCTTCTATTCCTTCAAAGAACTCCTCGATATTTGCTATCTGTTGACTTGTTAAATTCAAACCATCATAACTCGAGAACTGACCCAAATTATTGGTTAGATAATCCATTAATTCTTTTACAAGAGATTCAAAATTGTCAGGTGCTTCTAAATCTGCAAAAGAATCTTTTGCAAACATGAAAGCCATACGTTCAACAATATTGTCTGCATAAGCTCTGTTGGTATTGTTCATGAAACTAAGATAATGCTCGCTAAAGAACAATAACATAGCTATATCTTGATAATTAATTCCTGGTCTTTCTTGCCTTAAGTCTCTTACTACTTCCCCATAATAATCCGCAAAATCATTTAATAAGTCATCAGAACTTAAATAAGCAAGTAAATTGATTAATAGATTATAATGCGAGTTCAATGTCTCATTCATCAAAATATCAATATCATCAATTACATCACCAAAATGATTTGGATCTTCGCTATTTTGTATTGCAAACATGCTTATCACACTTAGATAATAGATATCCGTCATAAATTTCATTACATCTTCATATTCCGACTTCGTCCACTCGCCAACTGTCGCATCCATCAAGAATACTATCTCGTTCATGAACTTAGCGATATTTACTTCATTTTCTATCGGATCATAATCGAAATAATAATTTGAACTTTGATTTTCAGCAATTCTTGCCTGGGCTCTAAGCACTTCGCCATCACTTGCTACAAAAGCAGCCAAGAAATCTGAGAATGTGTCTTTGAAAATCACTTCTAACTCTAGATAATCTTCAAAACTAATTTCAACATCAGTTGTGCCACTATAACCTAAACTACTTAAATAAGAATCAAACATATCGATATTGTTGCTAAAAATCTGTTCTTTTTCAGTTTCAGAATAAACCTCACTAATCGCATCTAACAAGTCTTGATTGTTATCTTTAAACTCAGTGAAATACTTGATTGCTAATATCTGTGTTTCTGCAATCATCATATATTCTGATAAATCTTGATTTCCTAAAGTTTTAAGTCTTTGGAAGTACTCTAAATCAATTGTTTCTAAGTATTTTATGAATGCTTCAAGTTGCATCAATAATAACCCAGCAGTTTTTTCAGATGAAACACCTGATAAATCAATATTTACCTCTTCAACATCTAATATATTCATCATTGAAAGGTACGTTTCAATAACAACGATTAAATCTGATTGTTTTGGCATGGTTTCTTTAAGGACTGAGGCAATCTCTTCTTTTACTAAAAGAATTTCATTGACATTCAAATCAGATAAACCATCAAGTTCGCCCATGTCAGTCAAAAGACCCAAAATATCTTCAGCTAACAGTTCTTGAATCGTCATAAAATAATCTATCACAAATGCAAAAGACTTAACTGCATGATCGATATTCTCATCTAACATATTCAACAGATTAGTATACATTTCATTTTCATTTGAAAGCGAATCTATTTGATCTTGATAGTAGTCGTGGTTATATGGATTATTCTTGATAAAATTCTCGTAATAATCAATCATTAAATCGTTAGCTGCTATTGAACTCTCAACACTTTGTGGTAGTAAAAACTTAACCGAAGCCGAAATTAATGCTTCTGGATTAACCACAGAATCCATCACTTCAGTAGCCATAGAAAAAATATTTTCCATTGCCAAATCTGACGTTAAACCTACAGTAGCAATTACATCATCGATCATTGTCCCAAACTCTTGTGAAGTCATTCCTTTATCAACTAATTCTTGAGCAAATTCATCGCTTAAAGGCAATTTTTTTGCAGAGATTACCGACTTCATTTGGATTATCTCATTATCTCTATTCGCCATGTAAGCTAAAGAAACACTCTTAGTAGAATCTTGCATCCCTCTTGGAGCTATTGTAACAACGGTAAAGATAATTCTATCTCCAGAGATTTTGCCAAAATCATAACTATTGGTTCTAACTTTTGCAACTTCTTCCCCGTTAGCAAAAACAAAATATCCCTTAGCTTTTTCAACATTATCCCAAGAAAGTGTTTTCCCTTCAATTCTTAGGTTTGTTGGAATATCTATCTGTTCATCATAATTCACTTCAACTTCAGATGGGTTGGAATTGCAGGCGATTAAAACAACCCCAAATATCATCATAAAAACAATAAACACTACTTTTTTCATTTTATCTCTCCCTATTTAACATTTAAATGTTAAAATTTATTTTACATCCTAATTATACAATATATCTTCTGTCTTTTAAATCAAAATGTTTTAATTTCATTAACCATGTTTAAATCTTTATGTAATCTATAGTAATATACAAAACTAATGAGCAAACTGACTAAAACAATAATATATCCTAATACCACTGCATGAACTGAAGCATAAAGGTCTTTGTAATAATCAAAAAATAGTGTCAAATATTTCATATGATTAGAGAGGATAATAATTTCCAATAAACCAACAATAATCAATACTACAAAAACCAAAATCATCTCAATCATTGTGTTTTTAAGAATCGACTTATTTTTTACCCCAAGAAGTTTAATCTTGGCTAAACTATTTTTCAAACTGTTAAACTTCAATAACGTATTGTTGATTAAGACAAAAACGAAACTAATCATTACAAAAACTATAATGACTGTAAAAAGAGCTAAAACATTATCCGCTAACTCAAGATGATTATCTAGTTTTACTTGCCCATCTATCACATAATACATTTTTGCAGAATAATCTTTAATTAGACTATCAATAGTTGTTATCGGATTAGCTGAATTGATAAAAACAGCATTAAATTTCAAATTCAAATCATCTGATTTCTCATAAAGATTAGAGTAAATAATATGATCAAAATTTGTATCGATAAAACCTGCGATTACAAAATCTCTCTGATTCAAATCTTGAGCTAAATCAAACTTTATTACATCACCTAAGTCTAGGCCATATACAATTGAATATGCTTTTGGTAAGACTATATATGGTAAATGATTTGTTTTATAAACCTCTGGAATGTCATCTAAAATATAATCGAAATACTTATTAAATTCTGATAATTCCATCGAAACAAAATTTCTAATCAATTCTTTATTTTGACCAGGAAAATAACCAATGACATTTGAGTATAACAACGCTCTATCAATATCTTCTATATCATATTCATTTAATTCATCCAACAATGAGTCTTCATAATCATAGATATTGACAATCATTATATCAAACTTGTTGTCTTTTCTAACTTTATCAATCTCTTGTGCAATAAACAATCTCACCGTTAACATAATAACTATTACTATTAACGAAACAAACAACACTCTAATACTTTGATGAAGATATTTATTCTCAATCATATACTTTGAATTAAATAATCCAAATACACTATTTTTTGATCTAAATCTTATTAAAATAATCTTCAAGATTAAAATAACTAACTCCAAACTAATAAATAAAGATAACAAAACAATAATCAATGAGTTATATTCCAAAGCAAAGGGTTTAAATATCATTGTAATACTTTGCAAGATAAGTAAAAGAATAATCAAAAACCTTTTATCTCCTGCTAATATATACCTATGATCTCTAATCTTGGATATCAAATCCTTTTTTTTATGCTTGCTTAAGAGGTATGCATTCTTGAAAAGTATTAAAATCGAGACCCCAACAAAACAAAGCAATAAAACCAAAGGATTTATCAAAATTATCTTCCCTACTCCATATATATTTGTCCCGATTCTAATTACAATATGTGAAATAATCAAAGCCACCATAAAGCTAATAACTATATAGATAATCCATTGCCATAATAAAGCTGATCTACCTGTTTTTTTCTTATCTCCTAGTGTATCCATTACACCAATCTCCAGATAAATATCATTAAGAATTATCGGCAATAACGAGTCCAAAACAATAATTAAAGCAAAAACTACAATAATTCCCGCAACTGCAATCATCGAAGTATACTCATTGACAATACCTTCGATAATCTCATTATCAACTACCTTTTGAATACGATAATCCTTAAATAAATCATCATTTCTCAACGAATCATACACCGAGTCAATACTCGAAGTATTGATATATATCTCATTCCCAAAATTCTCCAAGAAACCCAAAGAGTATATTTGACTCAAAATGCTGTTTTTATTAACAAAGAATCCTTCTTTTCCAAATACTTTATTATCGCTAATAACTAACCCCACTTCATATTCAAACTCATTATCAAGGATGAAAAACGAAAAACTATCTCCAATGCTTAAACCATGAACTTTTGCATAATACTCAGATATAACCGCTTTATTATTTGAAATATCAATATCTTCATCTAAGAGAATCTCTAACTCATGATTCATACCAGAAATCATTTTACTATAGCTAAACTTATCATCAATTTCTGTTAAAACTTGCAGATTAAAAAAAGCTAAAGCATAATTGATTTCTTCAACTCTGTCAAGCACATTACGTTTATTGATAAACCTAGTCAAAGAATACTCGTCATAACTAATAACTATATCAATATTTGGATACTTACTCTTAGCTTCTTCAGTAAAGAGATCTCGATAAATGCCCTTAATACCAATCATCAAAAAAGAAATCGCAAAAACAAGTGATAAAGTAATAATTATCACCAAACTATTCTTCTTATTAGCAAGAATATTCCTTTTAGCTAGTAAAAGACTAAACTTTTTATTGGTCAACTAGTTCACCATCTATCAACTTCAATGTTCTGTTACAATACTTTAAATAGTCATCATTATGAGTAACCAAAATTATTGTAACTTGATTGTCATTAGATAATTCTTTTAAAAGATCCATAATCTCTTTACCTTTTAAAGTATCCAAGTTTCCTGTTGGTTCATCAGCAAAAATAATTTTAGGTTTATTCACGAGAGCTCTTGCTATCGCAACTCTTTGTTGCATTCCTCCAGACATCTCATTTGGAAAATAGTTCTTATAATTTTCCAAACCAACAACTCTCAATACTTCATCAACAGATTCAATATTTTCATTGTTATGAATAATCTTTGCTAATAAAACATTTTCATAAGCAGTTAAATTCGGAATTAGATTATAGAATTGGAAAATAAAACCAACTTCACTTTGTCTAAAATCCGCTATTAATCCATCATCATATTTAGAAATATCTTCTCCATTATAAAATATTTCTCCACTATCAATTTTTTCAAGCGATCCTAAACAATATAGTAAAGTTGTCTTACCAGAACCAGAAGGCCCGACAATCCCTAAAAAATCACCTTTACTTACAGAAAGATTGATACTTTTAAGTATTTTATTAGTGACTTTTCCCTGTTGATAAGATTTATTCAATCCTTTGGCTTCAAGTAGTTTCATCTTATTAAATACCTCGTTTTTTCTTGTAGTTAATAATACCATCTTTATCTTTCTTTTTCAATCATGTTAGCAAACAATAACTTTCAATCTCTTTGATGATTTAAGAAAAAAAGTACTCAATTTTTATGAGTACTCAACTTACTTTTTCTTTATCTTTATCTAACTTGATTTTACATCTAGGGTGATTAGCTTCATATCTAAGCCAGATGAAGCCAACTATCAACAACGCCAAAGCTATAAACTTATAGGGCAAGCCAGCTAAAGGTAAAGCAACTACTGCAAAGGTAATCCCAATCGTTGCGAAGAATGCAATCACGCAAGGTGTACAACCCCAAGTCAGCATTCCAAAAATGAATGCAAAACCAGACATAAAAGTGCCTTTACCTTCTTTTCCTGTTAATTTTACCAAAGCACTTGATACATTCCATAGAAGTGCTGAAATACCAGCCATAATCAAGTTCAAGAAAATGTTAGCTATAACCAAAAGCAAACCAAACTCCAATATCATCTCTGAATAGCCTATATTAAGAAAATCAACTATTGTGTATAAGGCAAAAAACAAGAATGCAAAAACAAGCCCTTGTATTAAATATTTCTTCTCTTTTTGCATCGACATAATCGCAGAAAACATAATGACACCTCTAAAATACTTTATAATAGAATTATATCATATAACATTTAATAATCTTTAATTAATGCTTTTTAAAACTGTTATCGTTCGATCAAATATCGCTTTTATCTCTTGATAAGCTTTGCTGCTAGGTAATGTGTTTTTTCCTTGATTTACAGCTTTTACAATATCTTCATGATAACTAATTTTCCCAACAAATGCACAATCATACAACTTAGATAAATCCTTGATTTGTTTTGTCAAAGCCAAGTTAATGTCTGCTTTGTTGATGCAAATTGCTATTCTTTGGTGAAACTTTTTAGCTGTTAAAATAATTCTCTCTAAATCAGAATACCCTGATAAAGATGGTTCAGCTACTAGCAAAACCAAATCAACAGCACTCATCGCCGCTATCACAGGACAACCAATTCCTGGTGGCCCATCGATAATCACCAAATCATCTTCTTGAATATATTCTTTTAATTGTTTCTTTACTTTGGTAACTAACAAACCGGAATTACCACTACCCATTTTTAAAGTTGCAGTTGAAAACACTAAATCGTCAAGATAAAGATTTAACTCTCCGTCGACTGATTTATAATGACTTATCGCATTGTTAGGACAAACTATCTCACATACTTTACAACCCTCACAAAGAAATGGGTTTATTACATAATGATTATCAACATAAGCAATTGCATTAAAACGACAATTCTTTTGACATTCACCACAAGATACACATAAGTTTTGATCAATCAAATACTTTCCTAAACCATAATAGTTCTCTTTATATGATGGGTCTATACTAAGATTAACTAAATGAAGATTTGGCGCTTCAACATCACAATCTGCATATACTCTTGATTTACCAATTTCAATGAAATGACTACTTATAGTTGTTTTTCCCGTCCCGCCTTTACCACTTAACACCAGTATTTTCTTCATTATTGGTCCCTCAATATTTTTTTGCTTATTCTCATAAACATCTCATTATACCTAGGAAAATCTGAAACAATCACTCCGTTCGAGTTCAAGAGAGCCAACTCCTTGTCAAAAGGAATTTCTTCAAGAACTTCAATATTATTTGATAAAGCAAAATCCTTAATCAAATCATTACCTATCGATTTATTTATAACTATTCCAGATTTTATATTAAAAATCTTAATCAACTCATAAACCATCTTTAAGTTATGAAGACCAAATATAGAAGGTTCAGCAACTAAGATACAATAATCTGCTTCTTGAATACTTGCCATAACACTACATCCATTACCAGGAGGACAATCAATTATTAAATCATCAGGTATCATCGATGCCTCCTTTAAAGCTGCCTCAATTACTAAAACACCTGTTTCTTCGCCAATATTTAGTTTTCCACTGATGATTTCATGATCTTTGTAAACACTTTTACTTACACTTCCGATGCTTTTTTGCTCATAGTATATCGCATCAACGGGACAGATTATTTTACATCCTCCACACGAATGACAAAGTTGCTCAAAAACTCTTATTTTATCTAAGATTAAAGCCAAAGCATTAAAGCGGCAAAACTCACTACATTTGCCGCATTTTATGCAAGTTTCTTGATTAACTTTTGGAATCTCTTTATAAACTAAACTATCATTACTTTCTCCTGGATAATATATCCTGCCATTTGGTTCTTCAACATCGCAATCAACATATCCTGCTTTTAAAATAACATTTGCCAAGTTTACCGCTACTAATGTCTTGCCCGTTCCACCCTTACCACTTAATACAGCAATCTTCAAGATTACACTTCCTCCAATTTACCTAATAGATAATCTGCGATATTGTCTTTAATATTTCTAGAATTTGATTTATACAATTTTACATAGCCCTCTAAAACATTAAAAGCCTTTTCACCTACTCTAGGAGCAATCACTATATCAATCTCATTTTTTATAATCATTTCCGCTATTTTAATACCTACCCCATGTGGGTTATCAAGAAATACATTATCAAGGAATCTTCCTTCTTGAACTTCAGTATCAAAAATATAAAAGAAAGGTGCTCTTGATAGATTATCTGAAACTTGTGAATCTTCACTCTTAGAACTCGTTGGTACAAATATTTTCATAATTCTCTCCTTTTCAATCTAAATAAGCGACTATTCAGTCGCTTATTAGTTTACATATCTTGTAGTTTTTTTTCTAATATGGCTATTCTTTTTTCAAGCATATCTTTTTCTAACTGGAGTTCTTCTTTGGTCAATGGAATATTTTGATTTCTTCTGTAACCATAAAAGTTTTCCAACCGAGCATTGTTAACACAATACCCCATTCTTCTTCCAGTCATCGGTCCTTGTCCATAAGGGCCAAAGCCATCTTTTCTAGGCATAGTCTCACCTCCATATTTTTGACATATGTCAATAACTATACCTTAATTATAGCACTTTGAAAATCTTTGTCAATATTTATTCTCTGATAAATGGCATTGACATACACCTTGGTCCGCCGCGGCCTCTTGATAATTCGCTTGAAGGCATTTTATGAATCTTAATACCATGTTTTTCCAAAATTGAATTTGTAATGTGATTTCGCTCATAGACGATAACTTCACCAGGTCGTAAAACCACCGTGTTAGCCCCATCATTCCATTGTTCTCTGTCACTAGCAACCGGATCATCGCCACCACAAGGTATTAAAGTGATTTCTTTTCCTAAATATTTCGACAAAATATTATCAATTTTGCCTTCAATAGGAATTACTTTTAGTTTAAGATTATTTTCTTTTGCTTTTGTAACTTCGTAAGCTTTAATAGTCTGTCTTAACTCTTGATGGATTAAAAATTTATCATGATCTATTTGGGTAAAAACTGTATCCAAATGCATAAATGCACGACTTTTCGGTATATCAAAAGCAAGAACAATCTCATAATCAGTTTTGTTATAGTAAAACAGATTTTTTGCTAATCTCTCAATCGCTGCAGGATGAGTTCTCTGTGATACACCCACTGCGATGATCTTATCCGTCAATACTAAAATATCTCCACCCTCAAGCGAAGGTATCATCTGTCGATTATAAAAATGAGGAATTGAACTTTGTCCATATATTGGATGATGACTAAAAATGTATTCTCCATAAATACTTTCTCTTGATCTTGTGGTAGAAAACATTTTTGAGATAGAAACTCCATTAGCAATTATAGCAAAAGGGTCTCTTGTAAAGTAAAGGTTAGGCATTGGATCAGTAATAAAAGGATAATCTCTAATATGATCAGATAATGTTCTTTTAACGAAGTTAGGCACCTCATCTTTTCTGATTCCAGCCATTGTCATGCCTATCATAATCTTTGTATCTTCTTCACTTTTTAAATAATCAAAAACTATTTGTTTTAAAGTATCACTAGTAATGCTTGCTTCATCAATAAACTGATTGATGAACCTATCTTTTATCTGAACTGAGACATCTAAGGCTTCAGCTACTAAATCAACTAAATATAAAACCTCAACCCCATTATTCTTAAAAATATCCGCAAATGCATCATGCTCTTTTTGAGCTAAGTCCAGCCAAGGAATATCATCAAAAAGCAATTGATTTAACCATTTTGGTGTCAGATTCTCCAATTCTCTACCTGGGCGGTGTAACAATACTTTCTTTAATACACCTATCTCTGATTTAACATTCAAAAAATCCATCATTATATTTCATCCTTTCGGCTTAAATCTAGCAGTAAAATGTCTTAGTATTGGTGACTCATAATCAAACACAAGTCCTTTTAATTGCTTACCTCTTTTAGTAACTTCTATCAAGCATTCAGCTACATAATTAAGGTGTTCTAAAGTATAAGTTCTTCTCGGTATTGTAAGCCTTAAAAATTCCATGTCTGCTTGAAGATTTACTTTTGTGTCTGGGTTTCTACCCAGAAGTAAAGATCCTATCTCAACCGCTCGAATTCCACCTTCTATATATAATTCATTGCAGACTACCTGGGCAGGAAACTCATAGTAAGGTATTTGCGGACAGATTGATTGACAATCGACAAACACTGCATGTCCTCCTGTAGGATATTGAATCCTTACACCTCCAGCTCTCAATTTATCTCCAAGATATCTTACCTCATCAAATCGATATTTCAAATAATCTTCTTCCAAAGCTTCTTTTAAACCAACTGCTAAAGCATCCATATCTCTCCCAGATAAACCTCCGTAAGTTGGAAATCCTTCCATTGGAATAACTCTAATTTGACAAGCTTGAAATAGTTCATGATCATCTTTTATAGCTATTAAACCACCGATATTTACCAATCCGTCTTTCTTCGAACTCATTAAAAATATATCAGCTAAATCAAATGTTTCTAAACAAATCTGAGCAATTGATTTTTCAAGATATCCAGCTTCTCTTTGTTTGATAAAATAGGCATTCTCTGCATATCTAGCCCCATCAATTACAACCGGTATATTACAACTTCTAGCGATTTTACATACTGCTTTCATATTTTCTAAAGACACTGGTTGACCACCAGCAGAATTATTGGTAATCGTTAATATAATCGCCGCAACATTATTGGCACCTGAATCATCAATAATACTCTTTAATTTATCTAAATCAAAATTACCTTTAAATGGGTGATAAGTATCTAAATCAAAACACTCTTTACAAGCACAATCAATTGCTCTACCGCCCGCAAGTTCGACATGAGCTCTAGTAGTATCAAAATGGATATTTGATATCACAAACATTCCTGGTCGTTTAACTAGAATAGGTAAAGCAACTTGCTCAGCGCCTCTTCCCTGATGAACAGGTATAACATAGCTATATCCTGTAATTTCCTTCACGGTTCTTTCGAGGCGATAGAAACTTCTAGAACCAGCATAAGCTTCATCTCCCATCATTAATGCTCCCCATTGAAAATGGCTCATAGCTCCAGTTCCTGAATCGGTCAAAAGATCAATAAAAACATCCTCCGACTTTAATCTAAAAGGATTATATCCAGCCTCTTCCAATCTAGAGATTCTCTCTTGTTTGCTAATAAGTTTTATCGGTTCCACCATTTTAATACGAAACGGTGGAAGTGAGTATTTTTCCATTCTATCCTCCCGTGTTCTTCTATGAAAACCCTTTCTCTACCTTTCAATTATACAATAACTTCAACTTATAGTAAACCAAATATTAGCCAAAAAAAAGAATCAGAAACCATTGGTTCTAATCCTTGAATATTTTACTTCGATTATTTTGAAAAATTTTCACCATATGTCCAATATTACCTTGACCAGCAAATTTTAATGTATCAAAAAAGTTTTCTTCGATATCAACCCATTTAAGTTCATTAACTTCATTCTTAAGTTCAAGCATATCGTCCAATCTACCAATAAAGACATGCATCTCCATATCTACAATATTCCATCTAAATACCATAAAGGGAAAAAGTTTTATATACTCATCAGTTATTCCTGTTTCCTCAAACAACTCTCTATATGCACTAGCTAGATAGTCTTCATCTTTCTCTATCTTACCACCAACTAAATTATATAATCCTTTATAAGGTTCTTTAGCACGCTGACACATTAAAACCCGATCTTCATTAGGACTCAGTACCATTATTAAGTTGTACAACTCCATAGATTACCATAACCAATTATAAATTAAATATGTCAAAACTGTAATAGATGTAGATAGAAAAGTTCCCCAAATTAAATCTACAATCGTCACTGTTATTGGCCAATCTCTAAGAGTTGCCAAATTTGTAAGATCATATGTTGCATAAGTCATAAAACCAAAAAGCGCTCCCGCTATTAACGCTTTTGAAATACTACCTTGCTCAATAGCTGGCATAATCGCAAAATAAACTAAACCCACAATAAACAATAGGTAAAATACAAAAGCAGCTACAAAATTTGGTTTAGAACTCATGAGGTGCCCTATCTGATTCTTATAGAACTTAGGCGCTACTAACCCCAACCATATTGCATCAATAACTAAAAATATAATAAAAGCAACAACATACATTTTAAAAAAATTCATCTCAATCTCTCCTTTTCTATCTCATCCATCTGTATAACATAATTCTCTATATTAAACTTTCTTTCCAAGCCAGAGGCATTCATATATCTAAGCTTACCAAAAATCTTCCTTTCAGTCCAAGCTCTATCATGTTTACCAAAACACCATGCCACTCCACAATATCCATTAGGTGTAAGTCCATCTAAAAAATAGTAATCATTCAATTTTAAAGCTAGATAAAATGCTTCTTCATAAGTTCTTGACCATTCGATTATCTTCTTGCACCAATACATCCGCATATATGAATGCATTCTGCCAAGATAAACCATTTCTTTCATAGCTGCATTGAAGTACTTATCATGAGTATTAAACTTTAAGTAGTCAATTTCAGAATATAGATAATCTCTTCTATCCTTAATATGATTGTTCATGGTTTGATAAGCCCAATCGTAAGTCATATAATCAAAATTATCATATGTAGGATTGTAATAAACAAAATTATATGCCAATTCTCTTCTAACTATTAACTCTTCCAAAAAAGCTGCTTTGTTATCAGAAACAACATTTTTTAATCGATTATAGATAGTGACAGGAGATATAAATCCATATTTTAAATACGGACTTAACAATGAGGTTTTATCCAATGATGGGTCATTATGTAAATGATAATCATCAAGTTTATTTATAATGAAATCCTCAAGAATACCCAGCGCTTTATTATAAGCTTTACTACCGAAAAAATCAGTTAAAACCTCTGTTTGATAATCATCTATCAAAGCATTGATTTTTGTTCTAATTGTCCTTGCGGAATACTCTTCTTTTTTTGATGACTCCATGATAGGGACAAAAACATTTGATTCAACTTCATAGAGAGAAATATCGTTGTTAAAAGCATAATGTTTGATTTTTTGAAAATATTCAATATCAAATTTCAGATATGACTTATCAACAACAATAGCATAGGTTTTTTCTAAATGCTTAAATATGTCATCTGTCCTTTTTAAGTTGATAATATCATTTGAGAAATCCTTTAAAACATCCGCTAAATCATCGGTTATTTCATGGAAAAATTCAAGGTTCTTTTGATTTAATTCGAAAGGCTCTAAAATTATAATCTTCAAACTCATCCCATATTCAGAACATAACTTAATAGCCGTATCTAAACTATAATTATTATTTACTCTAAAACTCTTGTTCATCAAATACAAACAATTTCTATTCTTATTATCAAAAGCTTCAAACAACTTAGATATTCTACTCATTTCTCTTCTTCTTAAACCATGGTATAAAAGCATTAGTCATGGCAGCATACTCATCCCACCCTGGACTCTCTTTCATTCTTTTTTCTAACATAGGCACTCCTGAGACAAACCTCAGTAGATAAGTTATCACCACAGGACTAATGATTACATAGATATTAGCTCCTCCAGCAAAAATAAAAACAAAGATACCCCACCACAATAAAGCCTCACCAAAGTAATTAGGATGTCTAGTATATGCCCACAAGCCTCTTGTCATCAGTTTTTGAGATTTATTTTTGTTTGCGATATGGTCTTTAAGTTGTTTATCGCCAACAACCTCAAACAAATATCCGATTAACCAAATCAAAACTCCTAAAATCAAACCAAAAACAGCAAAACCGCTCAAATCATCAGTAGCAAAACCATAGATATTAATATAAAATACACCGATTCCAACAACAAACATAAATAATCCTTGAAGCATAAATATCTGGAAAAAGGCTCTTATAACAACATATTTTCCCCAATCATCACGCCATTTTCTATAGCGAAAATCTTCTTTTGCGAAAATATTTCTCTTAAGAATATGGTAGAAAAGCCTTAACCCCCAGAAACTAACCAATGCGTTAATAATAAGTTTTTCCCAAGAGTATTCTTGACTGATAAAAAATAGAATCCAAGCTGTGACTACAAAACCCAAGCCCCACCCAATATCAACGATACTATTATTTTTTATCAATGTTGCAATAATAAAGAAAATCATAAAATATCCGAATATCACTAATCCAGCTAATTCCAAACCCATAAAATCATCTCCTATTTTTTTATATATCCTATTGCCACGGTTCCTTTCCCGCTATGGATAGCTGTAGCACTTGATACTTCTGCGACATAATCAGGTTTCTTTCCGATAATCTCAGTAAACATATCAACATATTCATCAAGCAATTCCTTATTCAAGCAATGAATCAAAGCATAATTCTCTATTCCACTCTCTTCTAAATCTTTTCTCACATGCTTCACAATTTTCTTAGTAATTCCTTTTTGTGATAAAGCAAATCCAAAAGCAGCTCCTTTTCCTGAATCATCGATTGACATTATCGGTCTAATTCCAAATGTCATTCCAATTTTGCCAACAACTTTAGGTAATCTTCCACTCATCATCGCATATTTAAAGGTTTCTAAACAAACCAAAACCTCTGTTTTTTTCTTAGTCACTTCAAGCTCATTATATATCTCTTCAAAACTAAGATTTCTTTCCAGTAATTCAACAGCTTTTTTAACTAACAAACCTTCAGCAACCGAGTTGGTCATTGAATCGACAAGTTTGATACTTTTTCCTTTTTTAATCAACTCGTCAGCTGTTTTCTTTAAAATCTCATAGGTAGCTGATAATCTACTAGAAACTCCGATAACTAATATATTTTTATAACTTAGCAATAGCTTAGAGAATAAATCTTCCACATACTTAAGTGAAGGTGTAGCAGTTGTTGGATAATGCAATGAACCATCAATAAGATCAAATAAAATCTCATTATTTATTGTCAATTTATCTAAATACGATACCTCATCAACATTGATATTGATTGGAACAACAACAACTCTATGCTCTCTTAAAAAGTCTTTATCAAGATCTGCAATCGAATCAGTAACTATAACTGTATCAGATTTATCATGCTTCATCTGAATATCTCCAATCATATCATCGACCTTTTGATTGATAATATGACCAAAACTTCTCAATTTATTAAAAACTAATTCGGGGGTGTTCGTATGAATATGAATTCTAAACATTCTTTGACCCATAACAACAATCAAACTGTCCCCAAACTCTTTTAAAGACTCTAATATCTCTTGTTCTGATTGTTCAGTATATTCTACTAAACCTTCTGTGCAATAGCGATATGTTACATCTTCATTAATTAAATGATCACTTTCTATCGTTATATCTTCATAAACTACTTCTTCAATCTTCTCGTTATTGAAATAACTATTAATTCCTTTTAAAAACAAAACAAAGCCCATTGCCCCACTATCGACTACATTATTCTTCTTCAATACCGCTAACTTCTCTTTAGTATTTTCCAAGGATTTTTCTGCTATTTTATATGCGACCATAAAGAAATCCTTAATGTTTGCTGCTTGAGCAAGGGTATATTTTAAACTATTAGCCCAATCCTTGATAACAGTTAACATAGTGCCCTCTACCGGATTGCTAAGTGAAGCGTAAGTATGTTCAACACTCTCCATTGCCATATCAGCAAACTCTTCTAAATCAACTTTCTCTTTTCCTCTAGAAGCCGTTCTTAGACCGTTTACAAACTGAGCAAAAATCACTCCACTATTTCCTCTTGCACCAATCAAAGCAGAATTGCTGATTGATTCTAATGTTTCGTGGAATGAATCATTAGCCTTTGTTTCTCTTGAAATTGTCTGCATAGTAAAAACTAGATTATTTCCTGTATCTCCATCTGGAACAGGAAAAACATTGATATCATTAAGCAATTGTCGCTTTTTCAATACAAAAGTAGTTCCATAATTGAACATTTGAAATAAATCAAAACCATTTAAAAACTCCATCATCATCACCTTAATCCTAATTTATATATGTTCATTTTATCATAATAAGCTATTGTTTTAAATGATTAAGCACTTTTTTGTAAAAAGAAAAAAGGTTTATAATAAACCTCTTTATCCTAGTTTTATCATATGTTTATAATGTTTGTAATTAACAGATATTAAATCGACTACATTAGAAAAGATAACCAAAGCTATAATGACTTTTTGCAAAATACCAAACAACCTTATCAGTTCATCAACACTCATTTCAATTGTTTCGCTGACAAATGTAAAGAATTCAGGATTAATCAAATTATTGCCACTTAAAAATATTACAACTACAACAACACTGAATACTTTTGAAATAGAATATATCAAAGTCAGATAGTTATCCCATTGTCCAGTTTTTATCTTGTAAAGATATACGATAACCTCAAAAACAATCGAAAGAATAAATAGCCAGATAAATCCTCTAGTATAATCAAGATTAAACAATGTTTCTTCAACAAGCCAACTATCATTATAACTGACCCACCCAATATAAACATCAGAGTTATATAGAATATAAATCCAAACTGATCCAAAAATGACTGTAAATACTAATCCCGTTATCGAACCTGCCCTAGATAATTTCATATCCTTACTTTTAGGTATTTCTGGTAAATCTTCAAGATTCCACACTTCTTTTGTTTTCTTAGCATTGATGTCTATCAAAACAAAAATCAAAGTCACTATTGCAAATCCTGACAACAATGTATTGATGATATTACTTATGACTTTTGAAACAACTTCGAAGAATACTCCTATAAATAATTCTGCTTGAATATTTGATAAAGCATCTACTAAACCAAACACTAACCCTATTGAACCCAAAACAATTAACACAATTTTTAATGTGAACAAATAGTCACCCATCCACTCTTCAGAAATCAAGTTCTTTTTACTTGTTCGATAATTATTTGACAATTCTCTTGGCTTACCCAATGAGAATAGGACGTTTTTAACATCCTCATCAGAATAATTTTCTCCTAACATTTCATAAATGTTAGAATTCAACTCGGAAGCCACATCTTCTCTCATCTTTTCTGGCAACCTTCTTGTCACGTCATAGACATATCTCTCTATCAACTTACTCACTTTTATATCCTCCCAATAAACCTTCTATTTCTTTATTGATATCTTTCCACTCTTTAACTAATTCAGATAGAACCTGTTTACCAAAATCACTGATTAAATAATACTTTCTTGGTCTTGATTCTGTTGTATCCCACTCGCTTGTCAATAGTTCTTGAGTTTCTAATCTTCTTAGTAACGGATACAAGGTTCCAGCTTCAATATTTACTTTACTCTTTTCCAGTTTTTCCAATAATGAATAACCATATTCCTTATCGGTCAACTGACTAAGAACCGCTAAGACTTGGGTTCCTCTTCTCAATTCAATCTTCAAGTTTTGTGTGTCAATCTTAGTCATTTTACCACCTCAATCACATTATACTGTATGTCATACAATATTGTCAAGAAAATATTATTAAATTTTTAAAAATTTGTGATTTTTTTGTAATGCTTCGAACGAAAATAAAGTGATTGTTCGGTTGAACAATCACTCAAAAAAATTCTGATTTAATTAATCTATTCTAAATAATTCCTTTTATTAACAATTCCATATAAGACAATATTAT